>Ga0206987_1017_pt1 | contig 46091 bp, 47 predicted proteins | sample Alteio_BWMinCont_11_FD_153281 | JGI IMG/M metagenome (GOLD analysis project Ga0206987, IMG submission 153281) | Enriched cells from forest soil in Barre Woods Harvard Forest LTER site, Petersham, Massachusetts, United States -... | ecosystem: Environmental > Terrestrial > Soil > Temperate forest >... | reverse complement strand
ATTCCGGACGGGGTGCAAGTGCGCGTAGTAGACAATGGCCGCGGTATCCCGGAAGCAGTTCGGGAGAAGCTGTTTGAGCCGTTTGTCAGCTTCGGCAAGGAAAACGGAACCGGCCTCGGGCTTACCGTCGTACAGAAGATTGTTCAGGACCATGGGGGCGATGTCGTGGTGGAGAAAACGTCCTTAGAGGGAACCACTTTTCGGCTCACTCTTCCTCTTGGCTCTGAGTCCATGGGGGATGGTGACCGCGAGAGAAACCTGACGTTTTCATCTCTGGCGTCGGCAAGAAAAACGTCGGCGGAGTAGGATTGCCTGCGGAATCCGGCGTGGTCGCCGCCATTCTCGTCATGGCATGTTTTTGAGGCTCCATTCCAGTTCCAAAGACCGTCTCGCGTTGATGCAATTCGTTCTGGTACTTCCACAGTCTTCTTCGGGAGGCACTTGTGAAGCAGAGGAATGCTTTTCTTGATCGAGTCGGGCAGTTTAACAGGATCGGTGTCCTTGTCTTGGCCGGCAGTGTTTCTGCCTGGTCGCAAACCCTGGTTGCATCACCGCCGCCAGCGAACGATGGAGTGTCCACCGCGGTGCATGACCTTCAACAGCAGGTCAACGAATTGCGTGCCGCCGTGGCTGAAATCCGCTCCGAGGCGGCGCAGTACCGGGCTGAAACCGCCGCACTGCGCCGTGAGTTGCAGGCCATGCGGACGCCGCCCGCGCCAGCCCAGATGACCCCGGCCGCAAGCTCCTACGCCTCCGCCGCTCCCACGGTCAGCACTCCGCCCGAAATCTCGCCTCGCCCCGCGGTACCGTCGGATCCGCTGCCCGACCGCGTGGCCGCGCTGGAGGAAACAACCCAACTATTGAACAACAAGCTGGACGACCAATATCAGACTAAGGTCGAGAGCGCCTCGAAGTATCGCGTCCGCCTCTCTGGCATCGTCTTGTTGAATCTATTCAGCAATCGCGGACAGACGGATAACACCGACTTTCCCGTTTATGCCACCGGCCCCAACCAGGGCGGAAACTTCGGCGCCACTTTGCGCCAGTCTGAAATTGGCCTGGAGGCCTTCGGCCCGACCTTCGCGGGCGCCAAGATCTCAGCCAATCTGCAAGCGGACTTCGCCGGCGGCTTTCCCAATACCTGGAATGGAGTGGACTCGGGAGTCTTCCGCTTGCGCATTGCCCGGATGCGGATGGACTGGGAAAAGACTTCAATCGTAATTGGGCAGGACGACCTTTTTGTCTCCCCGCTCTCGCCCACTTCCTTTGCCTCGCTTGCCGTCCCGGCGCTAACCTACGCGGGAAATCTGTGGGCATGGACGCCGCAGGTGCGAGTCGAACATCGCTTCGATCTGTCCAACGACAACCGCATCACCGTGCAGGGTGGAATTCTGGATAATCTCACCGGGGAATTCCCTTCCGACCCCTATTTCCGGTCGGCCGGTCCCGGCGAACAAACCAGCCAGCCTGCGTTCGGTTTTCGCACCGCGTGGACCAACAACTTCCTCGGCCGTCCCATCACCATTGGCGCCGCCGGCTACTACAGCCGCCAGAATTGGCCCGTCAACCAACATAATGACGGTTGGGCAGGGATGACGGATTGGGAAATTCCGATCGTGCCTCGCTTGATCTGGTCCGGCGAATTCTATCGCGGTCGTGCCGTGGGCGGCATTGGTGGAGGCATTAGCCAGAGCGTGGTGTTCGACGGTATTCCCGGCAAACCCTCCACCCCAGTCAACGGACTGGATTCGATCGGAGGCTGGTCGCAACTGAAGTTCAAGTTCAACAGCCGCCTGGAATTTAATGCAGCCTTTGGCTTGGATAACCCCACCAGCGCCGAAGTCCGGGCTGCCCTTCCCAGTCAAATCTATGTTGGTCAGCTGCTCACGCAGAACCGTGGTGGTTTAGTTAACTTCATCTTTCGCCCGCGCTCCAATCTGCTTTTTCCACCGAGTACCGGTACTTGCAGTCATTTCCGCTGCCCAGTTCCTACAACACGGCCGATCAATTCAATGTCATGATGGGGGTCTTGTTCTGAACATAAGAACGTTCAGCTTCAGCTTCAGCTGTCTCCTGGTAGTCATTGTCACCGGGGCTGCGATATGTGCCCAGGAGAACACCATTACCGCCAGGGTTGCACTGGTCAGCAACGCCAAGAAGAACAAGGCTCGCGACGCCAGCAACGTGGTGATGTGGCTGACGCCTTCCGACGGCGCCTCGGTTGCCCCCACGCCGGTTCCGCAGTCGTTTCCGCTCCCGCGTCTGATTCAAAGGAACAAGAGTTTCGAGCCCCACGTGCTGGTGGTGCGGGTAGGCTCGCTGGTGGAATTTCCCAACCGCGATCCCTTCTTTCACAATGTATTTTCGCTGTTTGAAGGCAAACGTTTCGACCTTGGTCTCTATGAGGCCGGAACCGCGCGTAACGTGATCTTTGACAAGCCCGGCATCTCTTACATCTTCTGCAATATTCATCCCGAAATGAGCGCGGTGGTGCTGGCGCTGAATACTCCCTACTACGGCATTTCGGACCGGCAAGGCCAGGTCATAATACCGGCCGTGGCTCCCGGCCGTTATACCCTCAGAATTTGGTATGAAGCCACACTGCCGGAGCGGTTGAACGCCATGGCCCGCGAGGTTACCGTCTCAGAAAGTACCTCCACGCTGGGTCTGTTCCAGTTGCCCACCTCCACCATGCCGGAGGAGCACAAGAACATGTATGGGCACGACTATGCTCCGCCCAACCCAGACAGTCCGGCATACGGGCGCCCCTAGAAATTGTGCTGCGGACAAAAAAATTACAATTGCGTGAAGCCTTGGTGACAATTGCCGGCTTCGTAGCCCGTAAGATCAGTTCAAACGTGGACGGGTGATCCGCTGCTGGCCCGTTCGCGGCGAGAAGTCCCGGGACTTCGACAGTAAAACCACTGGAAACGGCGAGTTCTAGAACGCCGCTGCACCGGCTTCAGCGACCGCGTGGTCCTGATCGCCAGAGCCCCCGCTCACACCGATCGCCCCTACCACTTTTCCGCCCCGCTTCAGAGGAATTCCGCCAGCAAAGATCATGATCTTGCCGTCGTTAGAAGCGTGTATTCCAAAAAACTGCCCGCCCGACTGCGAATGCGTGGCCAGGTCCTTGGTGGCAATATCGAACGCCCGCGAGGTGTATGCCTTCTTGATGGAAATATCGATACTGCCAAGCCACGCGCCGTCCATGCGCACGTGCGCCACCAGGTTCCCGCCTTCATCGGCCACCGCGATGTTCATCGGCTGCGCGATTTCCGTTGCCTTCTTTTCCGCTGCCGCAACCACACGTCTAGCGTCCGCTAGCGTTACGCTCATATGATTCCATTCCCTTCGTTTGAATTATTTCTTCCGAGCGGTCAGATTATCATGGTCGTAATATTCGTACGCGGACATCGGCTTCTCGCCGCCTTTTTTCCAAACGCGCTGGTCTGCGCCCACTTTCCCCAGTGCGCGCGCCATCTCTCGAATGTGCATGGCCACCGTGCCACAACACGCGCCGATGTAGTTGATTCCCATTTCCCGCGCGCGTAGAGCGTAATCGGCCATTTCCTTGCGCGTAAGTTGCAGCGGGTCCAGTCCCAGAGGAAATTCCGGCAGGCTGGAGAAATCCGGCTGCTGCTTCGGCGTGCGATAGGCCACCGGCTGGCAGGCAAGGTAGCCATCCACCGCCTTGCGCATCGCTTCCATGGAACTAAGAATGTGCTCCGGCGGCCGCAGGCAGTTCATGCCAACAATATCCGCTCCGGCACCGAGCAAAGCTTTCGCCGATTCTGCCGCGTTTTTTCCATCACTGGTTTCGTCCTTGTTCTCAAAACAAATCGTGACCATCACCGGCAAGCCCGTCTTCTTGGCCCGCTCGACCGCCAGCAGAGCCTCCCCAAGCCAGGAAAAAGTTTCGCCAATAATGAAATCCACGCCTTCGTCGACCTGCACGGCGAGCTGCTCATCAAAAGTCCTTCGCACACGATCTGCAGCGGATGGGCTGTTAGGTTCGTACATCCAGGTGAGACTGAGGTTTCCCGCCACCAGGCAATTGTCGCCTGCAACTTCACGGGCAATCTTCACCGCAGCGCGATTGAGTTCTTCCAACCGGTTCTCCAGACCAACCGTGGCCAGTTTGTCGCGGCTGGCGTAAAACGTCAGCGCCTGCAACACCTCGGCGCCGGCCTCTCGAAATTCAATATGCAGCTCGCGCAGCGCATCCGGACGCGTAAGTGCCACTTCGGGCGTAAACGGACCCGCGCGCACCCACCCGCGCTTCTCCAGCTCCAGCAGATATCCGCCGTCGCCGAGAACCGGGCCGTCTTTCAATCGCTCAAGTACGCCCTTCTTCTTCATACCTGATCCTCTGGTCATCAGTTTGCTATCGCTATTGTTTCGCGCATAACACCCTGTTAGTCAAGATGTTCTTGAGATCAACACGAGATCTGGCATGCGCATTAATGACCTATGGTCATTTCACAACAGAGAACCTACCGCTCGCCGATGATTCTTAGGAACTCTTCCAACTCCCCCGGCAAAGGCCGGGAAAACTTCATCAACTCATTCGTTTTCGGATGTTGAAACTGCAACTCCGCCGCGTGTAGGAAATTTCTGGGAAGCGAAATCACTGCGTCTTTGCTCCGCACTTCTCGCGGCGCTCCGTATAACGCATCTCCCACGACGGGATGCCGCAGCGAAGCCAGATGAACCCGAATCTGATGGGTGCGGCCGGTATCGATGTGAACCTCCAGCAACGTGAATTTTCCGAACTTCGATTCAAGCCGCTTCTGCACCAGGTAATGTGTGATCGCCTCGCGCCCGCCTGTTCGCTGAGTCGTCATCCGCGTTCGCCGCACCCGGTCGCGGCTGATGCTGCTGCTGACCGTTCCCCGGTCGGGCTTGACCCAGCCATGGACCAATGCAAGATAGGTCTTCTTGACCTTGCGGCGTGCAAATTGCGCCGCCAGTTTCCGGTGTGCTTCATCGTTCTTCGCCACCACGATCAGCCCGCTGGTGGCTTTGTCCAGGCGATGCACAATCCCCGGACGCAACTCACCTCCGACCGTCGAAAGCTGGCCAAAGTGATGCAGCAATGCATTGACCAGAGTTCCCCGATTGCGCTCATCTTCCGTAGCTCCCGCGCCTGCATGAACCATCATGCCTGCGGCTTTGTTCACCACTGCCAGGTCTTCGTCTTCATAAACAAGATCGAGCGGAATATCTTCAGCAATGGCACGCAGAGGTGGAAGTGCAGCTGAACCCAAGACTTGAATGCTTTCCCCGCCGCGCAATCGCGCCGAAGCCTTAGCCGCAACATTGTTGACCAGCACCTTTTCCTCAGAGATGAGTTGCTGCACTCGCGCCCGGCTGGTCTCAGCAAGCTGGCCAGCTAGAAACTGATCCAGGCGTTTACCTGCGTCGTCAGCCGAGACAAGAAGAGTCTTTGGGAAAGCTTCCATTGAGTGTTTGTCGCAGGAAAAGAATATCGCGGATGAGCATCCAAAAGATGGGCAATGACTGATCCGGTGGGATTAATCTGCGTCTCTCAGCGTAATCTGCGGCCGTTACCGTGTGGCGTGCGCAGGCACAGCTTTTACTCCCGGCCGCAGCCACCAGATAAATCCGCCCGTGATCACCAGCCCGATGGCGATCAACTGCGTGCCGGTCATGAGGCCCCCGAACACCGATCCCCGTCCCGGATCGCCGCGGAGGAACTCCAGAAAGAATCGCGCGACCCCGTACAAGAACAGATAAGCCCCGAGCACCTGACCGTCAAACTTCTTGTGCCTGAACAGCCACATCAGGATGAAGAAATTCGCCAGCTCAACCGCCGATTCGAATAGTTGTGTGGGCTCCAGCGCGTGCCCGAGCGGCGTACCAGTCCAGTCATGCGCCAACTGATTGGTGAAAGTCACACCCCAGAAGTGGTTGGTCTCCTTGCCAAAGCAGCAGCCAGCGGCGAAGCAACCCACCCGTCCAATCGCGTGGCCGAGAGCAAGGCCGGGTGCGAATCCGTCCCAAGTAGCCAGGGCGGGCATGTGGTGTTTACGGATATACCACACCGCAGCGACCGCAGCTCCAATCAGCCCACCGGAAAAAACCCCGCCCGCCTGCAAAGTGGCGAAACTGAAAATCTCCCCCGGATGCTCTGCGTAGGTGCCCCAATCATTCACAATGTAGAGAATCTTGGCGCCCACAATTCCGCACAGCACCACCAGAATCCCTAAATTCCACGCGAGATCCGGATCGATGCCCTGCTTCTGCGAATTTCGCACGCTGATCCACAGCCCGGTTAGCACTCCGATAGAGACCAGGAGTCCGTAGGTAGGCAGGCTGAAATTGCCAAGATGAAAGAGTCGGGGCAGCACGGTTAATTAGATGCCATCTATCGGGAAATTGCTGATTGAAGTTTAGCAGAAAGCAGAAGATAAAAGCCGACCCGCGCTTGCCGTGTGGTGGGCCGAGAATGAACCCGTCGGTAGACGCTGGGAGCCCGCCGAGACCCTTTAGGCATCTCCGCGTGGCGGAGCATTGCACACCGGATCTTAATGCGAGTCAGGCCCCCGTTCATTCAGTATTGGTTCAAAAATTCGGTGACCACCATCACCAACCTTGCAGGTCGGCTCTCAATTCCGCATCCTAGGGAAGTCAACGCAGATTAGCAAGGGGGCGGGCACAAAAAGTTGGCACTCAGTTTGCCAGCAACTTTCGTAAGCTGACAAACCTGGTTATTGGGCAGGGCCGTTGGCCCAATAACTACCCCGGGCCAGGATCTCGCCTTTTACCGGCTCCCTCAAACTCACCCGCAGTTCATGCAGCCCGGGACGTGGGTCTCTGGGCTGAAAACTCAGCAGGTATCGGCTGTGCAAATGATTAGTGAATTCGACCATCCGCGTCTCAAAACCGTTTTGGGATTCAAACATAGCGTACTCGCCGCCGGTCATCGACGAGATTGCCTTTGGCGTGTTTTTGCGCATCGCCTGGAACGCCAACTCCAGCGGCGCCAAGAGGTCGGGTGCGGCTTTCATGTCGTCTTTGTTGGCACCGCGTCCGGTGTCGAGCACGTTCGACATTGCTGGGGAGAATGTCAGGGCGTAAACCGTCGTGTTCGTCTCGCCGATTGCGGTCACCACATCGTGGATTTTGGCAGAGCGGCTTCCGTGATCGCGGGTTTCGCTGACCAGCAAAAGCACGCGCTGCCGCCCCACAGGCTGCTTGTCCAGCAGGTTAATCGAATACTTGACCGCATCTAGAATCGCCGCTCCACCGTCGCCCGCCTGCAAATTCTTGAGCGTATTGTCAACCAGCCTTTGATCGCCCGTGAACTCCTGCGAAAGTTCGATGCCGCTGTCGAATTCAACTACAGCGGTCAGCGTTCCTTCCTGATCCAGAATCGGCTGGACCATGGCGCTGAGACCCCTGATTCTCGGGAACTCACGAACGGCCGAGCCGCCGTTTTGAATGGCGATGACCAGCGACACCGGTTCTGCTTCGGCCGCTTCATCCAGATGCACGCCCTGTACGACACCGTTATCTTCTATGAGAAAATCTTGCGCCTGTAAGCCATATATCGCGTGCCCACGCCCGTCTTTTACCAGCACGGGCACAAGAACCACATTCGACTGGGTATGGATGGTTGTTTCCTGAGGGATAGCGGGACTGACGAGGATCAGCGACAGGAAAGTGACGATGAAGCTTTGAGGCCGCACGCTATCCAGCCTTCTGTTTCTCCCGGAGGACTTCATCCAGCGCGTTAGCCAGATTATTCGCCCGCTTCAAATACTCGATCGTCCCACTGTCCTGGTTTCTCTTAAGCAGGTGGTATTCGTCGGCGATATTCAGGGCTGCTAACACCGCCAGCCGGACGGTATCGACAGTATGAGTCTGTTCAGCGACGGCGCGCATTTTGCCGTCCACATATTCAGCCAGCTTCAGGATGTAGTCGGGATCGGAACCGCGAAGGTTGTAAGCCTGATCGAAGATTTCCACCCGCACACTGCTGGTGGTTTCCTTGCCCGCCGCTGGTTTGGTGGCGATTGCCATACCTTATTCTGCTCCTCTCGACTGCTGCGAGGAAGCAAAATCAATCAGCTCGCAGCTGGCTGCTCCGCGACCGTCTCGATGTGCTGTAGCATCTTCTCCACCCGGGCGCGGATTTCCTCGCGCTCCCGGCGCAGTTGCACCATCTGGCGGCGCAAAGTTTCCACTTCCTCTTCGCGCTCTTCCAGTTGCTCCCGCAGACGGTTGACATCCCGCTCGGCCACAGACCGCGCTTCGCGCGCCGCCTTGTACAGCTCGATGGTGCGATAGACCTTCTGTTCCAGCGCCTGAAAGTCGTCGACGGAAACCTTTTCAGACATCTCTTCAGCCACTCTCACAGCCATGATTGCACTTTTCCCGGAAAGTATTGAAACTTCTTCGCAGTATACCCCACAACCTTGTGGAACAAGTACTGTTCGTTCCACACCTACGGCAACGTTGCCGGGGAAGGTGAGCTATAATTTTTGCCATGTTCACAAAGCGATCCTTTGTCTTGAGCTCGGCGTTTCTGTTGCTGACAACATTGGTGGCCGCGGCGGCCGGCCCGGTCTACCACCTCCTCAACACTTACGCTCTCGGCGGCGACGGCGGCTGGGACTATCTTGCCCTCGACAGCTCAGCGCGCCGGGTCTACATCTCCCGCGCCACTCACGTCATCGTGATCGATGCAGATTCCGGCAAGCCAGTGGGGGATATTCTTGACACGCCCGGCGTCCATGGCATTGCTCTCGCGCCGGAACTGGGCCGCGGTTTCATCAGCAATGGGCGCGAGGGCACGGTCACGATTTTTGACTTGAAGAACTTGACAACCATCAGCAAAGTTAAAGCTGGAGAAAATCCCGACGCCATTCTGTACGATCCGGCCAGCAAGCGCGTTTTTGCCTTCAACGGTAAGAGTCAGGATGCCACAGCGATCGACGCGGCCACGGGCGCTGCACTGGGCACCATCAAGCTCGAAGGAAAACCGGAATTTGCAGTCAGTGACGGCAAGGGTGGGGTTTTCGTAAATATCGAAGACAAGAGTCAAATTGACGCCATCGATCCCGCCAAACTGAAAGTGAAGGCAAGCTGGCCGCTCTCGCCCTGCGAGGAGCCAAGTGGTCTGGCCATCGACCGTAAGAACCATCGTCTGTTTGCCGGCTGCGACAACAAGATGATGGCCGTGGTCGATTCCGACACAGGAAAGGTCGTAGCTACCGCTCCGATAGGCGACGGCGTCGATGCCAATGCGTTTGATCCCGGGACAGGCTTCGCGTTCGCTTCATGCGGAGAGGGCGTCCTCACCGTAGTCCACGAGGATTCATCCACGAAGTTCAGCGTGGTGGACAATGTGCCCACGCAGCCAGGCGCGCGCACCATGGCGCTCGATGAGAAAACCCACAACGTGTACCTGGTGACCGCGAAGTTCGGGCCGCCTCCCGCACCCACAGCCGACAATCCTCATCCGCGACGCACCATTCTGCCGGACAGTTTTGTGGTGCTGGTATACGGAAAGTAGTTGACGTAGGAGTAGTTCAATACGCGCCTTGAAAGTAATCACACTGCTGTTGCAGCGGACAGCCCTCGCACAACGGCTGCGACTGTTTGCACAACTCCTGCCCGTGTTGGCGCAGCAACTGGTGAGCGGCAATGACATTGTCGATATCGGACGGAAGTTGCGGCTTCAGTGCTTCCTGCACCCCACGATAACTGGCTGAATAGCTTTTCTTTTCCTCGGCAAATCCCAGCCGTAGCAGCACCCGTAGCCCGTTTGACTCCAGCGCCAGCACGGGATAGCTACGGGTCAACATGAGGATCTTTTCCGCTCCAGGGTCACCGATGGAGGGGAATCTCTTGAGCGCCTTCTTGGCTTCTGGCAGCGGCTTCTTCAGCACTGATTTCAGATCGTCCTTGAATACCCAGTGGGCCAGTTCGGCGATTTGGCGCAGCCGCTGTGCCCGCACCTCGGGAAGCATCCCTCCCAATCTGGTGGCTTCTTCCAGTTGAGCATTCGAGGCTTTGAGGATTTGCGGTGCCCGGGTTCCGATCTTCTTCTTGAGCAAAGCGAATGCCTTGCCGCGCTTCTCGTCATCCACCAGATAGGCAACGTTCTCCCACAACATCAACTCCAAAGGGTCTTTGATTTTCGGCGGTTTGGGCTGGCCGTAGAACTTTTGCAGGGACTTGATGACGGCCGCTAGTGATTTCGGTTCCGGCATTGTGCAACCTCATGCAGCAGGTGACACTCTGACTTCGACCTGTGGACTCACACACCCACGCTGCCGCTGCGCCGCTCCAGCAGGCAGACGTCTCTCCACACTCCGGCCAATTGGCCCACTCGTTGTCGCAAGCCAACTTCGCGGAAGCCGCACGACTTATGCAATCGAACGCTGGCAACGTTTTCCGGGAAGATGCCGGCTTGCAGCGTCCATATTCCGAAGCGCTCCGATGCTTCGATCAGCGCTTTGAGCAGCGCCTTGCCGGCTCCGCGCCCGCGCACCGATTCCGCAACGTAGATCGAAACCTCGGCAACACCTGCGTACACCCGGCGAGAGGACACGGGACTCAGGGCTGCCCAGCCAACAATCTCCCGGTCATCTCTGGCCAGGAGGCGGCATTTCTTGTGATGTCCGCTGTCCCACTTTGGCCAATCGGGAACCACAGTTTCAAAAGTTGCGTTGTCAGTGGCAATACCTTCGGCGTAGATCTCCCGAACCGTAGGCCAGTCCTCATTCGCCATGTCGACGATGCGAAGGTCCATGGTCTCTTCAGGACGCTGCCTTAATTCGTTTCCGCCGGCGCAAAGAACACCAACACCACCAGTTCTTCTGCAATGTCATAAAAGCGGTGCTCGACCCGAGCTTCCACAAAGATCACGCTGCCCGCGCCCACCGGCTGGCTCTCGGCTCCAACTCGCATCCATCCCTTTCCCCGGACGACGTAATACATCTCGTCCTCTTGATGCGGGGATTGTAGGTCAGTACCGCCCGCGGGCAAAACATATACGCCGGCACTCATCGCCGGAACCCGCAGAAATTCCAAATAACGCTTGCTTGTCTTCGCCTGCTGTTCTTCGAGAGCAGAGATTTTCCAGAAGTGGATGTGGGACATGGATGCCGAGCCGTCCTTTGAGAGTGGATGCGTGACTCAGCATACCGCAGGTTTAGCGTGCGCGTGTCTCAGCTTGCTCGCCGCCGAGTTTCTCCGTGCAACAAATTGCGCCTAGCTTCCAATTGAACTCGCCACGCTGGAAAACACATTGTTGGCGTTCGAGCCAATCAATTTGACCGTCCCCACAACAATCACCAGGATGACCGCCAGCATCACAGCATATTCGGCCACGTCCTGGCCATCCTCCTGCGACCAAAGTCTGCCCAGAAATTCTTTCATTTTCCCGTCCCCCTGGGCGCGTGCTTGGGACTTCCGCGCCACACCCAGCTTGCCTTCTCCCCGGCCCTGAAACAATGGCACCCTCAGGGGTTTGAAGGTAACGTCTGTAACCTTCGGGAAGATTACGGGCGTACTGCCAGGTCAGGAAAAGCCCCGCATTTTGCCAATTTCTGGCCTTCTCTGCTATGCTAGGGGTGCGTTTGATTAGAATCGGTTGTAGAGCAACTTCTTGCCAACCAGCTAGGACCTGCCCTTCGTACTTCCGAATCCTTTCAGCGTAAACTGATCGAAAGGAACACCCTTTAACAATATGGCAGAACAAGGAACAGTAAAGTGGTTCAACGACGCCAAGGGCTACGGCTTCATTAGCCGTCAGACTGGCGAGGATGTATTTGTCCATTTCTCGGCTATCCAGGCGGGCGGCTTCAAGAGCCTGCAGGAAGGCCAGACCGTGGAGTTCGATGTGACCAAGGGGCCAAAAGGCTGGCAAGCTGAAAACGTTCGGCCGCTCTAGAGCGGCAATTTTCACAGCAAGCGTGCCGGCGGCCCGAACCTGGGGCCGGCACGCGTTACCGTCTTCCCTCTAAACCAACCGTATCCCGGAGCTTGTTTGACCAGCGAAGAACTCAAAGCGTCCTACGCCGTAATCCGCCACAACGTTCGCACTTATGAGTCCGGTGGAGTCGCGGCCGTGATCAAGGGCAAACAGAACGCCGAAACAACCGCAAAACAGTACGAGAGCGGCCAGAGCATGGAAGAGCGCCAGGCGGGATGGCGTTATTTCTGCGAAAAGACCGAACTCAAGCCTGGAACCAGTCCCGAACAAGCCACCCAGCTTCGCCAGGCCGAGCTCGAAACTCGCGAATCTAAAGCCCTGCAGGATGCACCCTTCCTGCCTCCGTTCACCAACCGATAAAGCTCCTACGGGCAATTGCTCGCGGCAGGTCGACCTGCAAACCGACTTTCGATCCAAGCCATCTGATCTCTGACTGAATCTCCCATAACCATGCCCGATTGCGGTTCGGACAAGTTATCGATTTGAACCCGGTCTCCCTGTTTGCACATCTGCGCGATTGTCCGTCCGGTCATCGCGGGCAGGCCTTCGGGATTCGAATCGCCACTGATCACTAGGAGCGGGCCGAATGCGGGCTTCTGACCGAGCATGTTCCTGCTCAGAAATTTCTGCACAAACTCATTCTTCTTCCAATTCTCCTTCAGCATTTCACCCGCGAATGTTGCACCATAGTCCACACTGCCGCAGCTTTCATCGATCTGCTGATACGCCGGCAGCGCTTTTTCTGCCAGCATGTCGCGCAGGTTGAAGTCCGGATACACGGTTTTGACCGAGTAGGCCAGAAACTCGATCATCCTCGAGGATTTCCCTTTCGGGTTCTCATAGACGTCGTTCCAATCGGCCACCGCGGAAATTGCGATGCTGCCGAGGTAGTTGGGATCGTGAATTTCGCCTTCCATTTCCGCCACGCCGATTGCCACATTGCCTCCAAAGGAAGGCCCCATGGCAACCCACTTTGCAGCAAGTTGCGGGACGATCGCATGTGCGGCGGAAATCGCATAGATCACATCACTAGCATCGGATTGCACATCGAGCACAGCACTTCGCGAATCAGTTCCCAATCCCGTGTAATCCGCAGCCACCACGGCATAGCCGAGGTTGAGGTACATGGAAAGGAATGGCCCGTATTGCAGGTTTCTCAGGAGCGATGGAGCACACTGACGGGCCGCCCCGGTAAAGCCGTGCGCCCAGGCGATGACCGGCCAGCCCCCAGCCGGCGGCGTCCCTGCGGGCACCAGAACCACGCCCGATGCTGCCACGTCCTGTCCTTTGGCAGAACGGGAGTGATAGAGAATGCGGAATGCAGAAAAATCGGCCGATAAGTAGTATTCGTCAGCCGCTTCCGAGCGGATCAATTCGCCTGCTTTGCCTGCCGGCAGGGGTTTGGGGGTGTCGTAGAGCTTGGTAAGCCGCAACTGGCTGCGAGCACTGGGAGGGTGTGTGGATTCCAAAGTTTGGCTTTGGGCAACAACCCACACAGCTTCGAGTGGCATCACAAAGAAAAGATAGACCGCGAATGTCGCGAAGATTGTCGTAAACTCGCGACCACGACCGCCGCGCGCTGGTGGGCTAGAAAGCATCCGCCCGATTATGTCACGTACCCAGTGCCTTGCGAGCGTGCCACTCCACACACGAAAAATGACGGCTATGATTCTAGTAGCGCCCATCGCCACAGCCGAGGTCTGCAGATGAAAGCCTCTTATCACCTGATTCCGGCAGTTTTCCTAACTTTCACATACGCCACGTGGCTCTTGGGGCAAACTCTCAGTACCAGACCAGCAGCGTCCACCCCGCCACCACCGACTTCCGTCCCGTTGCCGGCACCTACTAGTTCCATTGCACTCACGGTTCCCGCGGGCACTCCTCTGAAGGTAGCTTTGGACCGGGAAGTGCGCATCCGAGCAGTTGGGCAGGCAGTTCACGGAAAGGTAGTAGAGCCCGTTTACTCCTTCGATAAGCTCGTCGTCCCCGCGGGCAGCGAAGTCATCGGTAAGATCGCGGGCATCGAAGGCGTCTCGAAACTGATCCGCACTACCGCCGCGATGAACGCTAATTTTTCGCCCCCTCGGAAGGTGCATGTTGAGTTCGACGAATTGATACTCGTCAACGGCACACACATGCCACTGCAAACCGTCGTGTCCCCAGCATCAGAGGGCGTTTTACAGTTTGTCCCCGCGAACACAAAAGAGAATACAGGCTTGACCGGTGAAGCTAGGAGCGCAGCCTCACGAAAGGTGTCCCAAGTACGGCAGCAGGCCAGGAGCCAGTGGGACGCAGCCAAGGCCCAGTTGCTCGCGCCGGGGAAGATTCATCGCCTGCAAAGACTCGCGGTTGCCCAGCTTCCCTATCATCCACAGTACATGGATTCCGGAACCAGTTTCAACGCCGATTTGCAGGAGCCACTCGATTTCGGGACTGAGCTGCTGAAGTCAGACACGTTTTCGGTCATCGGGAGCCCACCCCCATCCGGCAGCGTTGTGCATGCTTTGTTGGTCACACCGCTGAACTCGGCTACCACCAAGAAAGGTGAACCAGTCGAGGCCGTCATCAGCCAACCCCTCGTCGTCTCGAATCACTTGTTTCTTCCCCAAGGCAGCCACATTAAGGGTTCAGTTTTACAGGTTCGGCCGGCCCGCAGGTTGAATCGTAATGGACAGCTGCGCATTGTGTTTCACCAGGTGGTTCCTCCGGATGGGATCGAACAAAAGGTCGAGGCTAGCCTGGAAGGCGTCGAGGTGGCAAAGGGCGAACATCTGAAGCTGGACGCTGAAGGGGGCGCTCAGGTCACCACTCCGAATACGCGATACCTAACCACTGCAATTGCCGTTGCCCTCGCCGCTACTTCCATGTCAGAGGACCACGACCACGGTCTGCAATCAGGAAGCGAAGGAGACCCCGGCGGAGGAGCCGCCCGCGGAGCTTCTGGATTTGGAGTAATCGGCACGCTCGTCGGAGCGTTAGCGCACTCCAGAGTTGTCAGTGCCGGATTTGGCGCCTACGGAGCTGCACGGTCCGTCTATTCCCACTTCCCGGCACGGGGACGCGACGTGGTCTATCCGAAAGACATGTCCATGGTGATTGGCCTCGGAACTCGCGACTCCAAGCGAAACTAATGACCCCATTTGCACCTCGCCATCGTCCCCGTTGACGCCATCCCCGGTGCCGATGTACTGTCTTGCCGACCGCATGAATCTTATCGAGAGGAAGATCCGTGATGGAGCATTTGCACTTGGCTACAATTTTACCGACCAAACGAGCGTTGCCGACGTCCGCGAATTAATCAGGAAACTGAGACCTGTCCATTGCGGAAAAGAACTGATCCGAATCGGCGGACCCGCCGACGGTGGCTACTTGCTGCCGAACGACCTCGATGGCGTTGAATACTGTTTTTCGCCCGGGGTCGGCCCAACCGTGGATTTTGACAGTCATTTGGCCACCCTGAACATAAAGTCGTTCCTGGCGGACCATTCCGTCAATTCCCCACCGATCGCGAAACCGGAGTTCACCTTCGACAGGAAATTTCTGGGCGCCATCGACTCCGAGACCTCCTTCACGCTCAAATCGTGGAGAGACAAATACCTGGCACCGAATATTCACAATCTGCTCCTTGAAATGGATATCGAGGGAAGTGAATACGAGGTGATCCTCAGCACACCCAGTGACACGCTGAAAGATTTCCGAATTATGGTGATCGAGTTTCATTCTCTCGAGCGGATGTTTGACCCATTCGCCTTTGCCATGTTCAACACTTGTTTTGAGAAGATACTGGAGCATTTCCATGTCGTGCATATTCATCCCAACAATTGCTGCGGCAAAGTAAAAAGGCGGGGCATAGAAGTTCCGCGGATTATGGAATTCACTTTTTACAACAAGAATCGAGCAACGGAAGCAAAGTATAGAAAAGACTTCCCCCACATCCTGGATCGAGACAATACTCCCCGAAAAAAGCCGTTGCACCTGCCGAAGTGTTGGTACAGCTAGCCGAAGAAGGGGAAGTCGGCGGGCCGGCCAGGATAAACCGCTGGGTCCCACCGGAACAGTGACTTGTTTCGCAATTCGGCGAAGTAGGCTGGTGCCGGGAGGGGGACTTGAACCCCCAAGGGCCGAAGCCCGGCGGATTTTGAGTCCGCTGCGTCTGCCAGTTCCGCCATCCCGGCTGAGGAGTGTCAGTCACAGGTTAGCATAGGCTCAATTCGCCGCAAAACCGTGCTGTTCTTGCAGCCATGACGTGCAACTTTTTGCAGCTTGACACCGGGCTGATCACCCGCCAAACTCTTTCCATCCCCCGCACTGCCGCAGCCGTGTTCCCAGACACGCTGATTTCCCAGGGGGTTCTGTGTCGAAGCTCGTCGCTCATTCACTTGCCGTTCTGCTGTTCCCGTTTCTTGCGTTGGCCCAGAACCCATCGGCGCCGGCAATCCACACTGGCATCTGGCGCGGGCGACCGGTCAACTACTCTGTCGTCCACGGTAAGCCGATTTATCAGGGCGACATTATTCTTGAACATGTAGCTCCCATCATGAACCAGGCCACGGCTTCGGCCGACAAGACCGGCCTGGGACGCGGCTACTCGATGACTACAGCCTACTCACAATATCTGTGGCCGAAAGTCAACGGAGTGGCCACGATCTACTATCTAATCGATCCGAACTCCGATTCCCAGGCCACACCTACCATCAACGCCGCCATCGCACAATTCAACAGCGATTTTCCGAATGTGATCCAGTGGGTGCCGTGGAATCCACAAGACCCGCAAGGCCCGAATTATGTCGACATTGACCTTAGCGGCAATGATTTCAGCGGAAGCTGTGAAGCGAATGAAGGCTATGAAGGCATCCCCGCCCAGCCGATGACCGGTTCATTTCTGTGCAGCGAAGGCACCATCCTGCACGAGATGGGGCACGTCATCGGCCTCTGGCACGAGCAGTCGCGCTCTGACCGCGATACCTATGTCACCGTGAACTACCAGAACATTATTAAGGGATCACGTTTCAACTTCGACATTATTCAAGACGATGTCCAGAACATGACGCTGTACGACTACGCGTCGCTCATGCAGTATCCAGCTTTTTCTTTTATTCGTAACGGCGGTCCCGGCATTGAGACCATTCCCGCCGGAATGCCGCTCGGAAGCTTCGACGGAATTCCCGTGCCACAAACCGTCGACTATTCCGCCGGCGACAAAGAAGGCATCGAACGTCTGTACGGAACACCGCCCACGCAAATCACAGTCACGTCCAACCCTCCGGGACTCCAAGTCATCGTAGATGGAGTCACTGTCACCACTCCGCAGGTTTACACCTGGGCACTCAACTCTACGCACACGCTTAACGTGCCCACCAATGTCCAGACCTTGACCGGCCTCATCCAGGGAAGCACCACGTCCGCGACTTTCTATTACACCTACGGGCGCTGGAACGACAACACAACCCAAAGCCATACCATCACTGTGACCCCGGGCGACGGCGATGTTTCTTTCCCGGCCAGCTCTCCGCAAGTTGCCACTTACACGGCTAATTTCATCCAGTTGGTGCCCTACAACGCAGCTGTGTATCCGACCGGATCTGGAAGCGTCGGAGTGTCGCCACAACCGCAGAGCTATCCCGGCGTTGCCGGCGTGTACTTCATTGCCCGGCAGCAGGCTACGCTAACGGCCACGCCAGCCAGCGGCTGGAGCTTTTACGAATTTAATAACGGGCCGTTCTGGTTGCCAGGCGGACTAGGCGCAAATCCCAAGACGTTCTACGTACCTGACACCGGCAATCCCGTAAACACCACCGCAGAATTCTCCAACACGCCGATTTACACGGTCGATCTTACGCCGGAAACTTTCAGCTCCAATGAATACGCCTACATCGATGGCGGCTTCTGGTACACGCCTAAGAATTTCTCTTCTTTCTACGATTCCACCTGGACGGTTGGCAGCCAGCACACTCTGAACATCGATTCACTGGAATATCCCTTCAGCATCAATAGTCGCTACTCCTTTGACAGTTGGAGCGATGGCGGGGCGCAATCGCATGCCATCAACCTTCCGGCCAGCAGCACCAGCTACATCGCGACGGTAACTCCTGAGTTCGCCCCAGCGGACAATTGGCAGTTCGGTTTGCCTTGCGGTGCTGCTGCAGCCTCAATCTCTCCGAGTTCAGGCGACGGCTTCTATCCCACCGGGCAAGTGCTGACCTTCGACCAGACTCCCGCCACGGGATGGACTTTCGCTGGATGGTCCTACGACTTGACCGGCTTGACTAGCCCGCAGAACCTCACCATAACCGACGAAGTGCTGGTGTTCGCGAACTACAACACCATCAGCACTCCGATCTCGATGATCAGTCTCAGTCCCCCATCCGCAGCCGCTGGCGGTGGCAACTTCACCTTGACGATCACCGGCACCGGTTTCACCTCAGGCACTCAAGTATGGGTCAACAACACTTTCCGCAGTTCGACATTCGTCAATTCCACCACACTGCAAGTGGTGATTACTGCCGCTGATATCGCGTCGCCCACTGCGTTCCAGATTTTCGTGCAGAACTTCCCTGCTAGTTCCGCCTGTTCCGTGTCTGCCGCAATGCCGTTTTTCGTTTACCAGTCCGGCGTCGCCATCACGCCTGTGCCATCGAGTCTTACATTTGTATCGCAAGCAGTGGCTACGGTGAGTGCTTCCAAGAGCATCATGCTGACTAACACCGGCAGTACTTCTGCGAGTCTCTCCATCTCTGGGAGCGGTGATTTTGCGCAGACCAACACGTGCGGCGGTTCTCTCGGTTCGGGCGCCAGTTGCACGGTCAACGTGACATTCTCTCCCACGAACGTAGGCACCATCACCGGCGCAGTCACGGTGGTTGACACTGCTGCTAACTCGCCGCAAGTCGTCGCTCTAAGCGGATCGGGAACAACACCGCTCACCCTGTCCCCGACCAGCCTGGCATTCGGAAGCGTTGCCGTAGGCACGACTTCGCCTGCGAAAACAGCCACTGTCACCAACAACGAAACCACCACGCTGAACTTCACGTTCGCCGCCAGCGGCAACTACGCCGCGGCTGGGAGCGGGAGCTCTCCTTGCAGCACCAGCCTCGCCGCCGGAAAGAGTTGCACCATGTCAGTGACTTTTACTCCTACCGCGAATGGCAGCATCTACGGCGCCGTCACGGTCACCGACAGCACCATCGTTCACCAGCAGGAAGTTACTCTCTCAGGCACCGGTACCGGAGGGGCTGCCGCGCCGCTGAAGTTCAATCCGACGTCGCTGACCTTTGCCAATCAGGCGTTCAACTCGACCAGTCCTGCTCAAACTGTGACCATCACCAACAGCAGCGCAAGTTCAGTGACCCTTTCCACCATCGCAGCCAGCGGCAATTTCAGCGCCGTGGGCTCCGGAACCACTCCTTGTAAAGCAGGTACAGTGCTGGCCTCGAATGCTGCCTGCACCATGAACGTAACTTTCACGCCGACTTACCTCAGCACTATCAAGGGAGCGATCACCGTCTCCGACAACGCCAGCGTCAATCAACAGATTCTGAACGTCAGCGGCTCGGGAGTTCTCCCGGTGACTCTCGCCCCCGCCAGCCTGACGTTTGCCGCGCAAAGCCTCGGCACCACCAGCCCGCCGCAGACCGTCACCCTGACAAATAACCTGAGCACGACTCTGAGCAAGATTGCCATCACCACCAGCGGAGATTTCGGCCTCGCCACTAATAACTGTGTCTCGACATTGGCATCCAATAGTCAATGCACGTTCACTGTGACCTTCACACCCAGCCAGACTGGCAGCATCAAAGGCGCAGTGACGGTGACCGACAGCGCCATTAGCAGCCCGCAAGTAGTGAATTTGGGAGGAACTGGGCAGTAGATGCCAACGGAGATGGCCTACGCCACCACCGGCTTCTCGCGTTCCACAGGCAGTCCTGCCAGCAGCCAGGCGTCGAAACCTCCGACTACGTTACTAACGTTGCGGAACCCGGCCCGTTGCAGCAGGCTGCATGCAATCATGCTGCGGTAACCGCTCTTGCAGTGAACCGCTACAGGCGCATCGCGATCGATCTCTGGCGCAGCGACTTTGAAGTTGTCCAGCGGCCACCACCCTGCCTGTTCGATGTGTCCCGCTTGCCATTCCGGCTCCCGCCGAACATCGAGCACGCCCGATTGGTCCTTCTGCAAGCGTTGTTGAAGATCCTCTACCGAAATCTGTGGCGTTTCCGCCAGCGCGAAGCGCGCTTGCTTCCAGCCAGCGATTCCGTCTTTAAGATATCCGTGTGCATCTTCAATCCCTACGCGAGCCAGCCGCAGCCGCGCTTCCGACAACTGTTCCGGCGATTCCCCAATCAACACTGGGCGCGCCGACAAGCCGAGCACTGTGCCTGCCCACGTGGCGAATTGCCCGGAGAGCGCGATGTTGATCGACCCCGGTACATGGGCTTCGGCAAAATTCTCGCCCGGACGGACATCGAGTGCGATCACTCCATCATCGAGCAGAGCCTTCAATTCGCTCGCCGAAACTGGCGCCAGGGGCCGAAGGTCTGACAAAGACGCCGCGCCCGTGCGGTTGATCTCGGCATCCTGCAAGAAATATTCAGGGCGCGCCGGCAGATTCTCCGTCAACTGCCGGACGAACTCTTCTTTACTCCCAATCTGCAGCGCGTAGTTGGTCAGCCGTTCGGTGCCGATTGTCGAGGAACGCTCAGCACGCATGTTGCGTCCGCAGAGCGAGCCCGCCCCGTGCGCCGGGTACACCAGCACATCATCCGATAGTTTGAGGAGCTTGGTGTGCAGGCTCTCGTAAAGCATGCCCGCCAGTTGCTTCGGCGTGTGCGTCTTCGAAAGATCGGGACGTCCCACGTCGCCCAGAAACAGCGTATCGCCGGTAAGCACCGCCCAGGGTTTGGAGGACTTTTCCTCATCCGCGATCACCAGACACACACTCTCCGGAGTATGCCCCGGAGTCTCCAACACGGAGATGCGCGCTTTACCCACCCGAAGCTCGAAGCCATCTTGCACGCCCACGTGGGGAAACGCCGCACCAGCAACCGAACCCATGTAAATAGTCGCACCAGTGCGCGCCGCCAGTTCTCTATGTCCGGAGACGAAATCGGCATGGAGATGGGTTTCGAAGATGTGCCCGATCTTGACCTGCTGTTCTTCCGCGGCTTTCAGGTAGATGTCCACGTCCCGCTGAGGATCGACCACCACGGCCTCACCTTCGGACGCCAGCATGTACGAGGCATGCGCCAGACATCCCAGATAGAACTGTTCGAAGAACATGGTCGTTGCTCCCACAGGGATTCTAGACTAACGCCGCGCAGGCGCAAACAATCAGAAACAGGCATCCCAGCCCGCACCGCAATTGCCATTGCGTGCCTGGAATTCCGGTGGTAGGTTTTCCGTCATGAGCGAGCCTCGCCCCCCGGCGCCAAAATCCCAAACCACGCTGCCCGAAACTCTAAGGGTCTCCACCCTGACCGCCTCCAGCTTTTGTCCCAACTGCGCTACCCAACTGAAAGACCACCGCTGCAAGCTGAGCTGCCCACGCTGCGGCTTCTACTTGAGCTGTTCGGATTTCTACTAGAAAAGCAGCAATTGGCACTTAGCAGTTAGCATTTGGCCCGCGGCGTTCCTACGATCACAACGAACACCTCATGGCTAAAGGCTGATTGCTAATTGCCAAGTGCTGCTCCTGACACATCCGCCGCTTCCATCTACAATAGATGAGTCATCAAACCTTCGTAAAATAGGAGATTCGAATGCAGCGCAAGGCAAGTGCTATCTGGAAGGGCGGCCTCAAAGACGGCAAAGGATCAGTTTCATCCGCCAGCGGCGTGCTGGCCAACACCCCGTATTCGTTTACTACGCGCTTTGAAAACACTCCCGGAACTAACCCCGAGGAACTGATTGCGGCGGCACACGCGGCCTGCTTCTCCATGGCACTATCGGGGCAACTGGGCGGCGCGAACCTTACAGCCTCGAGTATCGAGACCTCGGCCACGCTGACCATGGAAAAACTCGAGACCGGCTGGACCATCACCGCAGTTCATCTCGACGTAGTGGGCCGGGTCCCCAACGCGGATCAGGCAGCCTTCCAGAAGGCCGCGGACAACGCCAAGAGCGGATGTCCTGTGTCAAAGCTGCTCAAGGCCAACATCACCATGACGGCGAAGTTGGAAGGCTAGACTTGGTGGGAGCCCAGCGCAGCCTGTAGAATAATAGTTCTTCCTGACGGACGGCCTGCGAGGGTCGTCGCCCAGTATTTTTGCCATCGTGGCGGAATTGGCAGACGCGCATGGTTCAGGTCCATGTACCCGCAAGGGTGTGGGGGTTCGAGTCCCTTCGATGGCACCACTCATCTAAAACGGCGAGAGTTTCGGATCCACTATGCCCGCCAGCCTCGACCAGATTGTCGCTGCTACCCGCAGGAAAGTTGCGGAAAGCCTCCGTTCGGCCAATCTGCGCGAACTGGAAGACCGGGCGCAACAACACGTCCCGCGCGGCTTTCGACAGGCCCTGGAGAAGCACGCCGCACCCGCAATTATTGCTGAGCTAAAGAAAGCGTCTCCTTCTCGAGGCCTGATTCGCGTCGATTTCAATCCCGCAGACCTGGCGGTAGAACTGGAAGCTGCCGGAGCAGCCGCGCTCTCCGTTCTCACCGACACCGAGTTCTTTCTAGGCTCGTTGCAGAACCTGCAAAAAGCTTCGGCGGCGACCAAGATACCCTGCCTGCGAAAAGACTTCATGGTGGATGAATTCCAGTTGCTCGAAGCCCGCGCCAGCCGTGCCGATGCCGTTTTGCTTATCGTGGCCGCCTTGGCGCAATCCGAGCTGGAAACTCTGGCGAAAAAGGCTAAACACTACAGCCTCGATGTGCTCTGTGAAGTTCATGACGAGAAGGAACTGGAACGTGCGGTGACAGCCGGTTGTGATCTGATCGGCGTAAATAGCCGCGACTTGCGCACTTTCGCGGTCGATCTGAATACTGCCTTCCGTTTGGCGAACCTGATACCCAAAGACGTGCTATCAGTCGCGGAGAGCGGTATCCAGAAGGGCAAAGACATCGTGAGCCTCCGAGCGGCGGGCTACCAAGCGTTCCTCATCGGCGAGTCGTTGATGAAAGCGCCGTCGCCGGGAGATGCGCTCCGGACACTCATCGCGGAAGCTGAAAGCTGACGGCTGAAAGCTGAATTCTCATGACCTGGGTCAAGATTTGCGGAATCACGAATGTCGAGGACGCGCTGACCGCAGTAGACGAGGGCGCCGACGCGCTGGGATTTGTTTTCTACGAAAAAAGCCCTAGGTACGTAACTCAGGGAGTTGTCCGTGACATCGTCCGGCAATTACCGGCGAAGATAGAGAAAGTGGGTGTATTCGTCGAGGAACCGCCCGAAAACATACGGCGAGTAGTTCAAGAGGTCGGTCTGACGGTTGTACAGCTCTATACCGAAACCGGAAAACCTGAGAGGATTAAGGACTTGGTCACGACCAGTCGGGCAGGCGTGCCGAAGTTGATAATCGCTAAGCCGGCAGCCAACTTTAGTGGCGGCAACCTCTACATTCTGGGAGACAAGAAGGACATAGCAGCGATTTACGCTTTGTTGTTGGATTCTGGGTCCGGCAGTTCACCGGGAGGAACGGGCAACAGGTTCGATTGGGTTGAGGCGCGCTGGTGGGCTCGGGGCATGAAGGTACTCGTGCCTGTCATCGTCGCCGGGGGATTGGAACCCAGTAACGTCGCGGTCGCCATGAGGCTGTGTCAACCCTGGGGTGTCGATGTCTCGTCAGGGGTAGAGGCCAGCCCCGGCAAAAAGGATCCGAAAAAAATTCGAGCGTTTATAGCCGCAGTTCGAGAGGAAGACAAAAAGGACTAGATTCTTGTAGCGCCGGCATCCTGTCGGACCTAAAGGATTTCCCATGGCCACTGCCACCATCACAAAACGCAAGCAACCCGGCCGTTTCGGCGTCTACGGCGGCCGCTACGTTCCCGAGACACTAATGGCTGCGCTCGACGAACTCGAGCGCGAATACGAAAAAGCCAGACACGACAAGCGCTTTCAACGGCGTCTCAAGGAACTTCTCGATACCTATGCCGGACGCCCCACCCCCTTGTTTTTTGCCCGTCGCCTCACCGACAAACTTCGCGGCGCAAAGATTTATCTCAAGCGCGAAGACCTTTTGCACACCGGTGCGCACAAAATCAACAACTGTCTGGGACAAGCGCTGCTGGCCGAACGAATGGGCAAGCGCCGCATTATTGCCGAGACCGGTGCCGGCCAACATGGAGTCGCCACGGCCACCGTCTGCGCGCTCTTCGGTTTCGAATGCGTCGTGTACATGGGCACGGAAGACATGCGCCGCCAGGAACTCAATGTATTCCGCATGCGCCTTCTAGGGGCAGAAGTGCGCGGCGTGGATTCCGGCTCGTGCACGCTGAAAGACGCTATCAACGAAGCCATGCGCGACTGGGTCACCAACGTACGCACCACGCACTATCTTCTCGGTAGTGTTCTGGGCGCGCATCCTTATCCCACCATGGTGCGGGACTTCCATCGCGTCATCGGCCGCGAAGCACGGGCTCAGATTCTCAAAGCCGAGGGCAAGCTGCCGACGGCCATCATTGCCTGTGTGGGCGGCGGGTCCAACTCCATCGGCATTTTCTACGACTTCATCAAAGACAAGCGTGTGAAACTAATCGGAGTCGAAGCTGGTGGCCGCGGCCATGCACTCGGCGATCACGCTGCCCGCTTTCAGGGAGGATCACCCGGCGTGTTGCAAGGAACTTTTTCGTATCTGTTGCAGGATCAGAACGGCCAGGTTGCGACTACACATTCCGTATCCGCCGGACTCGACTATCCTTCCATCGGCCCGGAGCACGCTGAGCTGAAAGACTCCGGCCGCGCAGAATACGTAGACGCGTCAGACGCAGAAGCTCTCGAGGCCTGCACGCTGCTGGCCCGCACAGAGGGCATTATTCCTGCGCTCGAATCGGCACACGCCGTGGCCGAGGTGGTGAAACGTGCTCCCCGGATGAAGAAGTCGGATATCGTGATCGTGAATATTTCCGGCCGTGGTGACAAAGACGTTGGCATTTTGAGGGAGAATCTGAAGTTGGACTGAAGACTCCAACCGCAGTTAAGATGCCTATCTCTTTTCAAACTCGGCCCGCCCTCGTCGCCTACATTACCTGCGGCGATCCTGACATCGCTACCAGCCGCGACATCGCTCTGGCAGCCATTGGGTCCGGCGCCAGCGTCATCGAACTGGGCGTACCCTTCAGCGACCCCCTGGCGGATGGCCCGGTCATCCAACGCGCCAGCCAGCGCGCCCTTCGCCACGGCACCTCGCTGACTCAGGTGATCGAGCTTGGCAGGGAAATCCGCCGCAAATCACAGGCTGGGTTGATCATTTTCTCGTACCTGAACCCGATTCTGCGCATGGGCATCGCCGACTTCAGCGCAGCGGCGCAAGACGCAGGCATTGACGGTGCGCTCATCACCGACTTGCCGGTGGAAGAAGCGGGCAGCTACCTTCGCGAGATGCGACGGTGTGATTTAGCCACGATCTTTCTCGCCGCGCCCACCAGCACCGATGAACGACTGAAACGGATCGCAGATGTATCCCGCGGATTTGTGTACGCCGTCTCCAGAACCGGTGTGACCGGCGCTCGCCAGGAAATGGCTCAAGGCGCACAGAAGCTGGTTCGACGATTGCGCAAGTTCACGAAGCTGCCGGTTGCTCTCGGCTTCGGCATCTCGACGGCAGCACAGTTCGCCGCCGTGGGAGAGTTTGCCGACGCCGTGGTCGTCGGCAGCGCGATCGTGCAGATCATCGAGAACAATCCGGGCAACGAGGTAAAGTCTGTGGGAGAATTTGTAAGACAGCTTTCGTCTCCGAGAACTGGAAGTGAAAGCTGAGAGCTGCCTTATGGACATCTCCGAACTACGCAAACAAATCGACGAACTGGACCGCCGCCTAGTGGAATTGCTCAGCCAGCGGGCGCAGGCTGCACACGAGGTCGGCAAGCTGAAGCGCGTCGCGAAGATGCCCATTTACGAGCCCGACCGCGAGCAAACCGTGTTTGAGAATGTCCGCCGCGTCAACCGCGGCCCATTGCGCGATCACGACCTGTTCAGCATCTACCAACGCATTATGGACGTCATGCGCCAGATTCAATACGAGGAAATTGGCGGCCAGATTGACTGATGCCCATCCGCCAAATCACCCTCGTTGGCGTCGGCCTGATTGGCGGGTCGTTTTGCCTGGCGCTTCGAAAACAGGGGTTCACCGGCCGCATCGTCGGTTGCGACCGGCCAGCAGTGTTGGAACGCGCGCTGCTTCGAGGCGCTATCGACGAGGGCTTTCCCCATCCTTTTGAGGCCACTCGCGGCAGCCAGGTGGTGGTGCTGGCTACGCCGGTGCTGGGAATCATCGATCTCATCCACCGCCTTGGCCCCGCTCTACCGGCGAAAACCCTGCTGACCGATGTTGGCAGCACCAAAAGCGAGGTGTTGGAGGAGGCCAAAGCCGTGTTCGGCAAAAACGTCGGCGCCCGTTTTCTTGCTGGACATCCCATGGCAGGCAAAGAACAGTCTGGGATTGAGTTTGCCGATGCCGACCTGTTCCAGAATGCCGCCTGGTTTGTGACCCCGGTCCGGGGGCAGAAAGTTTACGATGGCCTGAGCGGAGAATTCCTCGATTGGGTGGATAGAATCGGCGCTCGCATCGCCGGCCTCGACGCCGGTGAGCATGACCGCCTCTGTGCCTGGATCAGCCACTTGCCGCAGATGATCTCGACCGCACTGGCGGCAACCTTGGTGGATGAATACGGCCAGGAGGCCCCGCTACTCGAAGCCGGCGGTCGTGCCCTGAGAGAAATGACTCGCACCGCGAGCAGTCCATACTCCATGTGGCGCGACATCGCTCTTACCAACAAGAAGCATCTCCAGGACGCCATTTCCAAGCTTGAGCAGCGATTGGCCCACATCCGCGAGAATCTCGATACACGAGAATTGGCAATGGAGTTCGAGCGCGCCCGCGAGTTGCGGAAAACTCCGAAAGGTTGAAGGTCGTCCCTCTACGGTAGCTTTCATTTAGAATCTTTCTCTGTGCACAAAGTCGTCGCCAATGCCGATGAAGCCATCCGCGACGTGTTCGACGGCGCCGTAATTATGGTCGGCGGGTTCGGCCTTTGCGGCATCCCCGAGAACCTGATTCGCGCCTTGGTGCGAAAGGGCGTAACGAACCTCACTACCATCAGCAACAACGTCGGCGTCGATGGCTTCGGCATGGGCCTGTTGCTTTCTGCGGGACAGATTCGCAAACATATCGGTACCTACGTCGGCGAAAACAAACTGCTGGAACAGATGGTGTTGCAGGGCAAGATCGAACTAGATTTAGTGCCTCAGGGCACATTCTCCGAGCGCATTCGGGCCGGCGGCGCGGGCATTCCTGCATTCTTCACTCCCACCGGCGTGGGCACGATGGTTGGCGAAAATAAAGAAACGCGCGAATTCGACGGCCGCACCTATGTGATGGAACGCGCTCTGAAAGCCGATTTCGCCTTGATCAAGGCCTGGAAGGGCGACAAGTGGGGCAACCTCGTTTATCGCAAGACTGCGCGCAATTTCAATCCCATGATGGCGACTGCGGCCGAAGTGACCGTCGCGGAAGTCGAGCATCTGCTGGAACCCGGCGAACTTGAACCAGATCTCGTGCACACTCCCAGCGTCTACGTGAAACGGATTTTCAAGGGAGATGTGTTCGAAAAGAGAATCGAGAAGAGAACCACGAGAAAGAGTGCCTGATACGAATGCCAACCCCGCCCAAACCCGGCAAAGATATCGACAAGCGCGAGCGCATCGTCAAACGCATCGCCCGCGAACTGTGCGACGGTTTCTACGTCAACTTGGGCATTGGAATGCCTACGCTGGTGGCTAACCACGTGCCTCCTGGCATGGACGTGATTCTGCAAAGCGAAAACGGCATGCTCGGCATCGGGCCCTATCCAGTCGAAGGGCAGGAAGATGCGGACCTCATCAACGCCGGAAAAGAAACTGTGAGTGAACTCCCCGGGACCGCTTATTTTTCCAGCGCTGATTCTTTCGCCATGATCCGCGGCGGCCACATCGACCTCAGCGTGCTCGGCGCCATGGAGGTCGACGAAGAGGGCAATCTCGCCAATTGGATGATCCCGGGAAAAATGGTCAAGGGCATGGGCGGCGCTATGGACCTGGTCGCCGGCGCGCGCCGCGTGATTATCGCCATGGAACATACCACGCGCGAAGGTGAGCCCAAGATACTGAGGAAGTGTACGCTTCCGCTGACCGGAGTCGGCGTAGTGAACACCATCGTCACCGACATGGCTGTGATTCAGGTGACACCGAAAGGCTTGCTACTCGAGGAAACCGCACCCGGTCTGACTGCGGAAGATGTCCAGAAAGCGACAGACGCCCGGTTGATCGTGAGTCCTGCCCTGAAAGTGATGGAAGGCTGATAGCCTGATTTTGTCTCCGTGTTCCTCTGTGGCCCCTGTGGTTAAAGATTCTCTGGAGCTACTCTATCCCGCTCGCGCTCTTCAATCTCGCTGGTTCGAACTCGTCGCCTTTCACCCAGCCCACTTCTTTCAACTGAGTAGCGGCCATCCATCCCAGCGCGAAGCCGAAACGCGCCATCGCCGCGTCGCCAGTGAAATCCATATCGGAACTGTATTCGTCGCTCGGCTGATGGTAGTGTTTCGCGGTGTATTCGTCGGCTTGAGCCTGGCCCCACGCTGCATCGTGGCCTTTATACTTCACGCCTTCGTTGATGGAGAATGCAGGAATCCCCACCCGCGCCAGGCTGAAATGGTCGGAGCGGTAATAGTGTCCAGCCTCGGGACGCGAGTCAGGACGAATCGCCAGCCGGAAAGTTTTCGCCATCACCGCAATGACGGGATAGAACGTCGTTCTCTCTGCGCCTGAAACTTCCACTTCCTCGGGCGCGCCCAAAGGCGGTACGTCGTCGTAATTCAAATCAAGGCTGATCTTGCTCGCCGGAATCGGTGGATGCTTGCCGAGGTATTCCGATCCGAGCAGTCCCTGCTCTTCCGCGGTCACCGAAGCAAACAGAATCGACCGCGCTGGCCGCGACGCGGCCTCCGCATACGCCCGCGCTACTTCCAGCAAGATTCCGCACCCGGTGGCGTTATCTTTCGCGCCGTTGTAGATATTGTCGCCCGGCATATCTGGCCGGATGCCCAGGTGATCGTAATGAGCGGTATACATGACCGCTTCCGTCTTCAGCTTACCGTCAGCACCCGGAAGCAGAGCCAGCACATTGTTCGATTCAAACGGACGCACCTTGCTCACCATCCGTGCTCTCAGCTTTACCGATAACGCCACTGGATGAAAGTCTCGCGAGCGCGCATCCACCAGCATTTCGGTGACGTCCAGGCCCGCGCTTTCAGCCAGGGCCTTAGCGGCATCGAAGTGAATCCACGAAGCCACTTTCAACACCGGCGCGCCCTCCGCTTTTAGAAACGCCTTCTCTCCGGAATTCGAGTTGCGCACCACTTCCCAGGGATAACTGGCCATCTCGGTCTGATGAATGAGAATCGCTCCCACTGCGCCTTTCCGAGCCGCTTCTTCATACTTATAGGTCCAGCGGCCGTAGTAGGTCAGCGCTTTGCCTTTGAAGAATTTCACGTCATCGGAAGGTGGCTCATTCACCAACATCAGCAGCACCTTGCCCCGCACGTCCACACCCTTGTAGTCGTCCCACTTGTATTCCGGCGCTTCGATGCCGTAGCCGACATACACGATTTGCGCGTCCACCTCCGACTGCGGTTGCTGCGTTTGGTCATAGGCAACGTACTGATCGAGTGGCTTCAGGTTGATCGCCGAGCCCTTCGCTGGAATCAGACTGAAGCTGGTCTGCGGCTCCGGCGTGATGCCGACCATCGGCACTTTTTGCATGTAGGTACCGTTGTCGCCGGCAGGCTTGAGGCCTGCAAGCGCGAACTGAGTGGCAATATATTCCGCGGCGATATCACCGCCGCGCGCTCCTGTCCCGCGGCCTTCTAGCAGATCGTGCGACAAGTAACGCACATGCGCGCGAATGCGCTCGGGATTGATTCTCTGCATGGCCGCGATCGCCGTACCCGGCAAGCGTGTGGAGACACCGTCGCCCCCGGTAGATTTATGCTTCTGCGCGTCCAACAGGCTCGAGCTTAGGAGCACTGCGCAGAAGACAAACGACGCCAGAGTTCGCGGATTTCCTTTGTGCACCTTTGTGTCCTTTGTGATTCAGAGTTTTCTGTTCGATGAAGTTTCTGGGGGCTAGACCCGCGACCGCGGGTCAATTCTTGGACCCTCAACCAGCGCGGAATTCGGGCACATTTTCACCGGGGCTAAACATAATGCGCGGCTTCTCACGCGAGACTTCGCCTGCCTTCTGGTTGATCTCTTCAATCTCTTTGCGATTCCAACCCACGCTCGAGACCTCGATCTTTCCATCAGGCGCGATCCAAAAAAGCGACGGGACATTGGTCAAACCATAAGCATTCGAAGCCGGATACGAGTTGGTGTCATCCAGCAGCACCGGGAAGGTCACGCCGTATTCCTTGAGGAACGCCGCCGTGTCTTTCTTCTCGTTCTGCGAGATGCCAACCATGGTCACATTCCGGTTGCCATAAGCTTTGTAGATCCGTTCGAGAAACGGAAACGCAAATTGACACACCGGGCACGAGATCTTGAAAAATGCCGCCAACACCGGCCCCCGGGCCAGCACTTCTTTCAATGAGAATTGCTTTCCATCCATGGTGGGCAGGGTGAAATCCGGCGCCCGAGTTCCCACCGTTAGTGCCGCCATACGCTTTCCTCCAAAGATGCCGAGCCAGTTCTTCATACTATTTTCCAGCCATGACAACTCTTTATTCTAGATGACTTTAGTAGCGCGCAGGATTTTCCGGGCGAGCCCGGTCAGAGGTAACTTCGAGATCCGGGATTCCACCACCCAGCGGCCAGCGACCTCGCCAGGTGCCACCCTTTCCATCACTCCCACACGGTAATCAGTTACCGTAATCGAGTGGCGAAGGGTCAAACAAGGCTGTGCTTTCGCCTTTGCGGTAGCAATCTCCGGTAACTCCCACATGCCAGGCATCAAAGAAGCCGTAACCGGCCGCTTCACCAGAAACACAGACCCGTTCCGCCGATCCAGCGCGTAATTAATTTCCCGCTTCTTCTGCCGAGCTGCCAAGGCCCGAATCGGCGACTCCCCCCGCGTAGCGCACATCCCCGAAACCGGACACACCGAACACTTCGGCTGTCGCGGCAGACACACGGTCGCTCCCAACTCCATCATCGCCTGATTGAAATCGCCCGGCCGTTCGGGACTGAGCATCTCTTGCGCCGCGCCCCACAACGCTTCCCCCGCAATTCGCTTTCCCAACAGTCGCTGCAAAACCCGCTCGACATTCCCGTCCACCACTGCAACCGGTTCATCGAACGCGATACTCGCAATCGCCGCCGCCGTGTAACGGCCGATTCCGGGAAGCTCACGCAACTCCGCAGCAGTCACAGGAAAGCTGCCGTCCGCTACCACTTTCTTCGCCGCCGCATGCATCATCCGCGCCCGCCGATAGTAGCCAAGCCCGCTCCACGCGGCCAGCACCGAAGCTTCCCGCGCTCTTGCCAGTTTTTCTATGCTCGGGAATCGCCGCAGAAACCTTTCATAGTGGTCCACTACTGCCGCTACCCGGGTCTGCTGCAACATGATCTCCGACAGCCACACCCGATACGGATCACGATCGCGCCGCCACGGCAAATCGCGCTTGTGGCGGTCGAACCACACCAGCAAGCGTTTCCGCAACTCTCGTCTATCGAGATTGGCTGGCAACCCGCTCATAACCTCCCGGCATTGTACTGTGAGCAACCTTCCTCAACCCGGTCGCCTCAGTGTATGCGAGGATGCTCCCCATTGACCCTCGCTCACGAGCGCGAAATAATAGCCCAGCCTGGTGTCCGCAAATCACGAGTGGCCGTTTTCGCTCTCTCGAGGGATCGCCATGAACGACTTCAACCGCAAGGTGGAAGAAGCCTCCGCGCGCCTCAATCAATCCATCAACGAGGTAGCCACCAATCTGGAAAAAGAAACCGCGGAACTGGTCGACTATCTGAACCAGGAAGTGGTTCCGGCTGTCCGCCAGCACTCCACCAAAGCCCTCCGCATTGCGGCCGAAAAGCTGGCCCGCCTGGCCGACTTCATGGAGACTCATCCGGAGAAAAAGTGAGCCGCCCGCTCGCCTGGTTGTGCGTGTGCGCCCTTATCTGCGTCTCGTCTTCGCTGCTGACTGCCTGCGGTGGACCCAAGCAAGCCAAGGTCGATGTACCGCCTCCACCCGCGATTGCCGCCAATGAAACGACCCAAGAATCTGCGGAAACGACCGACACCCGTGAGCCAGCCCCCGCTTCCCGCAACGAAGAACTCCATGAAGCCCCGGCCAGTCACGGAAAGGCGCTCTTCGTCGAAACCGGCATGGCTAGTTGGTATGGCGCTCCTTATAACCACCGCCGCAGTTCCGATGGGGCGGTTTACAACATGCATGCCCTGACCGCGGCCCACCGCACCCTGCCGCTCGGCTCAACCGTGCGCGTAACCAATCTGAAGACCGGACATTCCGTGGTGGTCCAGATTACCGATCGTGGGCCGTTCGTCTCCGGCCGCATTCTCGATCTTTCGCAGGCTGCCGCAAAGAAAGTAGACGTTTGGGGCGCAGGCGTCGCCATGGTGCGCCTTGAGGTGTTGCGCGCTCCAGTGCCTCTGAACAGTGGTGGACGATGGGCGGTGCAGATCGGTGCTTTTGAGAAAGAGCACGCCGCGAATAAGCTTCGGGATCACTTGTCCCAGCGCTACCAGACCGCCAGGGTGCTGTGCTTTGGCAGTCCTGTCGGGGATTGGTGGGTGCGGGTGCGAGTGCAAGACGACGACCGCAAACGCGCCGAGGAAGTGGCCCGTAATACCCATACGTCGGAAGGTGACATCTTTATAGTTCGTTTGGATTAGTTCTTTTGAACTAGCCTAGTCCGACTGATCCGGACGGGTAGAAGTTCCACGAGTGCCCAAGCACTCGATTCAGTGTTATTCTGTTTGCGTTCACGCTGTTTAGTTGTAGTGGTTTAGCGTCCTTCCCCGGGTTGTCGGCTCCGAGTTGCGGTTTGGCCCCTATTTCAAACTCATGGACGTGTCATGAACGATTGTTTGTTCTGCCGCATCATCAGCGGCGAGATTCCCTCCAAGAAGATTTACGAAGACGAGCACACCTACGCCTTTGAAGACATCAATCCCCAGGCGCCGACGCATGTCCTGGTGGTTCCCAAGAAGCACATTCGCGGATTGAAAGAGGCCCGTGGCGAGGACAGCGAGCTTATCGGCCGCTGCCACCTGGCCGCCGCCAACATTGCCCGCCAGCGCAACATCGAGGATGGCTACCGCACCGTGCTCAACGTGGGTCCACGGGCCGGTCAGTCAGTCTTCCACTTGCATGTGCACTTGATCGGAGGCCGGGGTCTGCAATGGCCGCCCGGATAGGCGTTGGTACGTCAGCGCACCGGCTTAACTAGCTGCCCGTCGCTTCTCCATCGGGGGCGCCATGACGGCGCAACAGTTGCGGCAGGTTCTGCGAGAACGCCGAGCGCGGCAGCACCATGTCGCAGCCAACTTCGTGTGCCTTCTGCTTCAAATCGCCCTGTACGTGAGAAAGAAACCCAATAATCGAAGTTCCCTTCTTGAGCTTGGTCTTGAGCTTGGGAATCAGGATTAAAGGCTTGGCGCTGACGCTGTTGAGGTCGAAAATGATCAGCGAGGGCTTCTCATCCCCATTCTCTTTCATCTTCTCGCCCAGGTCTTTGTCGGTCTTGACGAATTCCACTTTCACGTTGAGTTTCCGCGCCGTCTCCTGGATCTTTGCCTGAAAAAACAGGTCATCGACGAAGGCAAAAATGCGCGAAGTGGCGTCGTCACTGGGAGGCAGCGGCTCAGGTTCCACCGGCGAATACGATGGCCCAAAGCCGGGCCGTCCACGGCCTCTGGGCCCTTTGTCGCCGCCGCCCATGCCGCTTCTGTAGTTGTGGTCCATCGGGGCGGTGTAGATGCCGCTATGCTGCTGGCGGTCACGCCCGGGACCGGGTCCACTGCGATTCGAGGGACGGCGCCCGCGCCGTCGTCTGCTTCTCCCTCCGCCGCCGGAGGGATTTCCAGGTCCTACATTCATAATCATTTCTCTTTGTGCTGAACTGCCCTTTACCTTGCCAGGCCGACCAAACTGCAGCGAGTGTTCGTTCGCTCTTCCGGGGGTAGTATTTGGCCTCGTGCACTTGCACGGGACATGTGTAGAAACCCGCCACTGCCAACTTCATTGGTGAATGATCTTTGTCCGTTTCAGGCGCCTGGAGCTAAGGGGCGCGGGAGGCTCGCTAGGAAGCGCAGCCACTTAAGGGAACACTCAAATGGTATCCTTCGCAGCGGATTTTGCGCAAGGGGCAAACTGACGATATTTTGCACAGAGGTAACCGCAAGCCCACTCCGGGCGGGGCCCTAAACCCATTCGCGATGGGTAGCCTTTCTTCGCGTTCTGCGCAAAGGCGGAGACTAACTTTAGCCCCCACTCACCTGCCGCGCCCACTGCATCGCTTCCCAATATTTCTCCGCCACCTCGCTCTCGCTGAGGTGCAGCTGCCGTGCCAGTCCGCGCGCCGTTTCCCAGTCTCCGGATTCCTGTGCCAGCATCATCTGATAGAACGGCTGCAACCGGCTGGCCCCGCCCAGCAACACCGCCTTGCTTTCCTGGTCTACTGGCACGTTTTCCAGCACGCGGCTCATCGGAATCTCGAGAATGGCATCCATCAAAGACAGCAGACCCATCAGGAACAAATCCGACTCCCCAGCCTGAACGCTGGGTGAAAGCAGTTCACAAAAGCGCGCCCGCACCAGTGCCGACAGCACCAGCGCGCTGGACTTGTTCTGGCCCGCTCCCAGCGTGGCCACCAGCCGAATCCAGCGTCGTACCTCCCGCTCTCCCAGCAGCGAAAGCGCGTGCCGGATGGAGTGAATCTCAGTGCCGAATCCAAATGCCGCGGAATTCAGATAACGTAACAGCCGATAACAGAGTGAAGCCTCGCCCTTGATCACCTGTTCTACTTCACGAATATCCAACTCCGGCCGGGCCACGGCCTGCCACATGCGCAGGTAGTTAAGTTGATTGGCTGGAATTTCGTGGGTGTTCAGAGTTTCCGGCCGGCGGAAGAAGTATCCCTGGAAATAAACAAACCCTGCTTTCTTGGCGGCAAGAAACTCTTCCCGAGTTTCCACTTTCTCCGCCAACATGCGGCAGCGCCAGGGACCATGGCGCCTCACCATCTCCTCCGCTTCGGCCAGCGGCGTGGTTCTCAAGTCCACCTTGATAATGTCCGCCAAGTCAGTAAGTGATTCGCGGGGATCGTCAACACCGAAGTCATCGAGCGCGATCTGATACCCACCCTCTTTCAGCCGCTGACAAGCCGCTCTTACCAGGTCGTCCGGCGGAACCGTTTCCAGAATCTCGGCTACGGTTTGGGACGAGGGCAGCAGAGTGATGTAGTCCTTGAGCAGCACGTCGCGGGTGACGTTGATGAAAGCCCGGTGCCCGTCACACAGGACATCCAGGCCTATCAGCATCGATGTGCTCAAGGTGCTGCGGGAAGCTGCATCGGGATCGGGACTCCGGAAGTAGTCCTCCACTCCGTCCCGAAACAGCAGTTCGTAGCCAAAGACTTTTTCGTCCCCGGTCAGGATCGGCTGGCGGGCCACAAACCGGGTACCCGGTTTTGGCGCAGGGGAGGATGCGGGAGTAGCCACACTGAAGATATCGGCGGCTGTAGCAGAAAGATTAGGGGCTCGAACCAACAGGCCGCTGTAGCCCTCAATTCTCCGTCACGGGTGTCAGCAAACGGGGAAACGCTCAACCAGCGAAGGAAATTATTCCGGTAGCCCCATCCGCTTCATGAGGTCGGCGTAACGGGGATCGGAGCGGATGAGACCAAGCGCTGGATAACGGAGAACGAAGATCATGTCGTCGTCTTCGATAGCGTACCCTCGGTTCAGACATTCGAAGACTTTATCCCGGTTGCCAACAAGCGCGTAGGCTAGAGCGGCATCGGAGGGATTTGTGTTGACCCATTTGCCTCCCTCGGCGGCAAGTATCAACTGGAGGTATCCGTTGGCGGTCGGGCTGAATGATCCGGGAACGTCACCAAGCTTTCTTGCCTCCGCAATTGCTTCATCGAACCGGCCCGCGGTGGCTAACACTTGCGAAAAATAGAAGTGCTCTCCCGGGATCGACGTATCCCGTTCCAGAAGCTTTTGAAAGGCGATGATGGACTGTTGTGTCTGGCCGGCGATCATCAGGGTCAGGGCGTAGTTCAGGTTGACGATGGCAGAAAGCGGATCAAGTGACAGGGCGGTGTGGTATTCCGGCAGCGCCTGGTTGAATCGCCCTTCGGGAACCAGATAGCCGAAGGCGTAGAAGTAGTGTGCAGCAGCGTTGTTCGGATTGATCTCGATGGCCTTCTGGAATTCAGGCCCGGCCTCACTCCAGCGATGCGACGCGGCCAGCGCGCTGGCCCGCGCAGCGTGTACTTCGGAAGATGAGTTATCAAGTTCGATTGCTTTGCGGCTGGCCTGTTCTGCGAGCAGGTGACCCTGCTGCGCGCTAATGCCAATGTGGTAATCGGGCGCAACTACGTAGGTATCGGTTAACCCGGCGTAGGCGAGCGCATAGTTCGGGTCAGCCGCGATGGCCTGCTGGAACAGATCAATACTCTTCTTGAGACCTTCCTGCGTGCGGCCATGCCAGAGCTGTCGGCCTTCGAGGTATAGCCGGTAAGCTTCCGGATTCGTCGTACCGGCATTGCCGATCTGCTGTTGTTGGCTGCCACTCAACTGGATGCGAAGTCTGCTGGAAATGTCGCGTGTGATGTCGCCTTGGACCTGGGTGATGTCGTTCGCCTTGCGATCGTAGTGCGAGCCCCAGATTTCGGAACCATCGGCGGAACTGACCAGGTCAGCCTCTACACCCAGGCTGTCCCCATGCTGAGTAATGCGTCCCATCAGCAGCGCGCCGACTTGCAGTTCCTGGCCGATTTTCTGCGGATCTTCTTCTTTTCCCTTGAAGCGGAAAACGGTGCTGCGCGCCATCACCTTCAGGTTCGGAAGCTGGGAGAGCGAGGCGATCAGGCTCTCGGTTAAGCCATCGCTCAAGTATTCATTGTTGGCATCGGTGGTAGCGTTGACGAAGGGGAGAACGGCGATGGAGGTGATCTTCTGACCGCTGCCTTTGCCGCGCACGAAATAAACACCTGCACCGACGGCCGCGAGCAGCACGATTACGGCGATACCGATCAGCAGGGACTTGTTTGAACCAGTTGGCGCGGCCGCCTGGACTGAGGCTGAGCTTGTGGAAGGAGTTGCAGCTGCACCGGTCGAGCGCCCGGATTCGACGTCCCGTTTCAGGCGGGTCAGATCGGTACGCAGATCGGCCGCGCTCTGGTAGCGCATATTGCGATCCTTTTCCAGAGATTTGCCGATGATGCGTTCCAGTTCTGGCGGCAAGTCAGGATTGAGCCGCAAAGCCGGGGCTGGAGCACTGTCAAGAATCGCCCTAAAGATCTCAGCCGGGCTGTTCCCACGAAAAGGAAGCGTCCCGGTTGACATCTCGTAGAGCACAGCGCCGAACGAGAACAAGTCGCTGCGGGCGTCGAGCTCCCGGGCGCGGGCCTGCTCCGGGGACATGTACGAAACTGTGCCGAGGGTTGACCCAGGGCTGGTGAGGTGTTCATCGGCTGCCGTCATGGTCGCGTCAGCCGCCAGCTGGGCGGAAGGCGAGGGCGTTACTTTGGCCAGTCCGAAGTCGAGGATCTTGGCGCGACCACGCTTGGTGACGAAGATATTAGCTGGCTTGATGTCGCGGTGGACAATGCCCTGCGCGTGCGCGGCGTCGAGGCCGTCGGCGATCTCGATGACGAGCGACAGAATCGTTTCGGTGTCCAAGGGCCTGCCGGCGATGCGATGCTTCAGGGTCACGCCATCCAGGAACTCCATGGCGATGAAGCTCTGATCGCCATGCTTGCCGATTTCGTAGATGGTGCAAATATTGGGGTGATTCAGGGCCGACGCCGCCCGGGCCTCGCGGCGAAAACGCTCAAGGGCTTGCGCGTCGCGGGAAACCTCATCCGGCAGAAACTTGAGGGCGACGAAGCGGCCGAGTTCGGTGTCCTCGGCTTTGTAGACGACGCCCATGCCGCCACCGCCCAGCTTTTCGATGATCCGGTAGTGCGAGATGGTTTGCCCGATCACTGGAGCGAATCTTACGTGGGGCAGAAACGCCAAGTCAACGAGGGGCGTCGTTGTGGAGAGGGATTCAAAGTACCGCGGAGGATCACCTCAACGAAGCCCTAGTTCTCCGTCACCGACGGAGTGCTGGGCTTCGCCGACCGCGCCCGGGGTGCCTTAGGTGAAGGTGGCGTAGGCGGAACTACAGGTGCTTCCGCAACCGACGATCCCTTGCGAATCTCGATAGTTCCGTGCTCGTTGGTCACAACCATATGCGGCCCGCCACCGCCAACGGTTCCGGTCGCGGTCGCCTGTTCCTCGCGGTTGTCCACTTTCAATTCATTGAAATCGGTTTCCACATCCCCGCCGCGAGACCGTGCGTCCACCTGAAACCCGGCTTTGTCAGGAACATAGATCTGAACGTCGCCCTTGCGGTTTTCCAACTGCACGCTGCCCAGCTTGCTCATGTGCAGTTCCACCGAGCCGTCTTCATCCTGCAGGCGCACGTCGCCAGCTATGCCAGTCAAGCGAACATCTTTCGCGCGGGTGCTCAAACGCACCGGACCAACCACGTCCGAGGCCGACAGATCGCCCGAATCCAGATCCAGATCGCCATTGAGACGGAAGAATTGCAGGTCGGTTCGTGAGGAGTGGAACGTCACTCCTTGCGCCAGTCGCGACAGTTTCACGCTCTCCATGAACTCGCCTTCAAGGCGAACCGATCCCTTCACGTCTCCCACGGAAACATCATTGGCCCGCCCCTCCAGCGAAACATCGGAGGCAATCTGCGATACCCGCGCCGAGCTATGTTCCAGCGTCAACGCGACTTTTCCATTGATGTCGGTCGTGGTCACATCATCGTGCTGCGCCGAAATCTGTACATCCCCGTCCCTGCCAACCACGCTGACGTCACCGTAGCGGGTAGAAATTGTCACTGGAGCCTTTCGAGGGATCGTAATGTCGAGATCAACCGCTATGCCATGGTCGCCCGCTGCCTGATTGTTGGCATTGAGCGAAACTACTCCTCCGCTCACGCTGATCTGCGGCTTGGTTCCGGCGTTCCACTTGTCAGCCTCCGACGCACTGTCCGCGTTGATCCGTTTGTGCACCGAGACATGGATCTGGCTGTCGTCGCCGGCACTCACGTTGACCGCACCACGGATGTCGGTCACGTGCAGAGCGCTGCCAGCGGGGAAATCCTGCGCCAACTTGTCCTCGTATGTGTATTTTTGCCCAAAGAGCGTGAAATCACTGTCATCGATATCGATCTGATCGCGTAACTCTCCCCAGTTAAAGCGCGATGCCTGCGTCGCCAGCAAACCGAAAAATACCACCAGGATGATGAGAAAGATTCCGCCGGCCCCAATGCCCGAGGCCCGCGTACCCTCTCGTTGCGCCGCCTGATACTCAATCAGCTTGATGATCCCGGCCACAATCAGTATCACCGGCCAGTAGTGCGCAAACCAGTGGGCCAGGTGTCCCCAATTGAGCAGGCCCATGGTCCCCAAAAGAAACACGCCGCCGATGGCGATCAAAATGATCGGACCCGACAACGACCGCCGATGTCGAATCGGAGGAACTTGAGTTGGGCTAGCCATTTCTCACCTCACTCACCGGGGGCTGAACATCACTGCTGCCTGCGCCGCTCGAACCCGGCCCGGCCGAACCCGGCATTGCCGGCGGAGGCAGAGTCGGCCCCTGCCGCTCCAGCAGCTTGGTGACGCCAATCGCCAGCAGCAATATCGGCCAGGTACGGTGCCAGCGCGGCCCGCCCATGTCCTCGACCAGCGAAAGCACTCCCAGCGTGACCAGCACCACCGGCCCGGTTAGCCCGCGCATACGATCTCTGTAACTGTAGGTTCGATGGGAGGGAATCCAACCCCAGCGTTTAGCAAACAACCACAGTCCCAAGACAATGCACAGCACGGGAGCAATCCGTCCCACGCTGAACTCAAACACGCCCATGTTCTGCAACAGGAACAGTATGCCGAGACCGATCAGCACCACGGCAGCTACGGGTATCTTGGCGGAATCGACTTTCTCGCCCGCGCCGAATGCCTGGCCCAAACCCAGCGGATCAGGAGCAGGCTGTCCGGCGGAGACCGCATGCGCGGTCCGAACCGCATCAATGATCTGCCACACGTAGAAGAACGCAATGCCAATTCCGAACAGCCAATCCAGGCTGTCGGAATTGCTCGCGCCATAAACCAGCCCGAAGAAAATCAGCAAATGCGCCAGGCCCTTGGCGTACTGGCCGCAATACACTGCGCCCACGCCAAAGGGAAAGAATCCGGCCAGAATGCCTGCCAACGCCGGATTCGGCCCCGAACTCGGCGTCACCGGCGCCGAGGAAACCGCTCCCGGCAGCACCGGCGTTACGCTAGGCTGCACTCCCGCTAACCGGTCGGCCAGGCAGTTCTCGCAATAGATCACGCCTTTCACATCACGCGTGCAGCTTGCGCACAATGGTTTCCCGCAAGTGCGGCAATAAGCCACTGCGGCAATATCGGGGTGGTTGGCGCAGTTCATGAAATCCTCCTGAGTGTGGCCAGATTTGCGAACTCCACTACAGGCGGGTTATCAGGCAGAGATGCAAGCATCACTTGCGTCTCTCCCTGACTGTAGTTGCGTTGCTGCTTGTCATCGGGTTGTCCACTGGTATTGTCGTTCTTCTGATTGTTGTCCTTCTTCTGCGGTGCGGGTTCCGCAGGCGTGGTGGCACGTTTGAACTCGCGCACACGCGATTCAATCTCATACACGAAGCGAATATTCTCGTAGTACTTCACCACCCGGCCACTAGTCTCGTAGTAACTGCGCTTGATCGCGCTCGGCCGCAGGTCAGCATGGCGCACATCGCTCAATTTCACTCCAAACAGGCTGAGTGAAATCGACAGCGAGAAAAATGCCATGCCGAATGACATGGCGAACCGGGGCTGCCGGGCAACATTGGCGATCGGACTGACCACCGTGCGCGCCCGCTCGATCATGCGTTCGAGCCAACTCGCTCGAACCGGTGAGGTCGCCGCCATCCGTGCGGTGTCAAGGCCAACCGTCGCCGCCAGAATATTGTGTACCAGCATGACCGGAGGCTCGACATCGACCAGCTTCTCCAGCCAGCGCTTGCCGATCTCGGCCTCTGCCAGCAGCGGTCCGCACACCGCACAAGTCTTGCCGTGGGCCAGAAAGGCTTCCGCCTTCGGCCCAGTCAGCATCTTGTCGATGGCGTCGCTGAGCAGAGCATCAAACTCATTGCACTGCATCTCGTGATGGGTTTCCCCTGCCATTACATCACCTGTTTATATGTACGTTGGAGCAGGCGCGCAAGTTCCGCTCGCCCGCGGTTAATTCTCGATTTGACGGTTCCCTCCGGTACCTTTAGTACCGTGGCAATGTCACGATAGTCCATATCGTGTAAGTCCCTTAAAATCACAGCTTCCCGAAGATCCGGCGACAGCTTCGTCAAAGCCCGCTGTACCACTTCCCCAACTTGCTGACTTTGCGCCCGCGTATCCGGCGTCGGAGCCTGATCCGGAATCCGCTCACTCAAAGGCATGGCGTCTTCATTTTCAGAAGAAGACCCGTCCAAAGATTCGGTCATCCGGTCCTGCTTGGTCTTACGGAAGTGATCCACCAGCAGGTTGCGCGTGATGGTCGTCACCCAGGTCATGAAAGCCCCGCGTTCGACGTCGTAGGTTTTCAGCGTCCGGTACATCTTGATGAAGACCTCCTGCGTCAGATCCTGAGCATCGTCCGCCGATCCCGCGAAGCGATAACAGATGTTGTAAATGCGCCGGTTGTAGCGCTGCACGATTTCTTCCCACGCCACCGCATCGCCGGCTACGCAGCGACGGACGAGCAACGCAGCAACTTGGGCGTCTTCCAACCGGCACTCCCTGGGAAACTAGGAACTCCCGGACATCGACTCGACAGCATCCGGGCTCAACACCACATAACGGATACGTTATCGTGGCCCCAGAGGTTCTCAGAATGCCGGGAAACAAGGCATTGTAACAGGCGAGGAAAACTCAGAAAGACAGGGCGAATCGATACTTACTGACAATGGAGGACGGGCGTCCTCGCCCGTCGGGCAGAGGCCAGTCGTTACGATATCAGGACAACCCGGAGCATTGTTACTCGATTGCCCTGTCATGAGGTACCATGCGCCGGGAGGCTTCCTTGCAACGCTCAATCGGTGTCACGCTGATCGGAGTTATGTCGTTCATCGGATCGGCACTTTGCCTCGCCATGGGAACGCTAACCGGATCCCTGATTTTCCTAGGTTCAAGCCTCGGCCTTGACAGGCTTCCGGGCTCGCCGGCGTCGACTAGGGCAATGTTTTCCCTAGCCACACTCATGTACGTTCTTCTGGCCATTTGGGGGATCTCCACCGGCATCGGCCTGTTTCGATTGAGGAACTGGGCAAGGATTTCGACCATCGTGTTCTCGGTGCTGCTGGCTCTGATGGGTGGGTTTTCCGGGCTGGGTACTTTGGCCGTCGCGGCCTTCCTCCCGATAGACGGCCGGGCGAACTCGCCGAGTATGAAGGCGGTTTTCGTTTTCATTGCTCTATTCTGGTTCGTGCTCATGGGCATTGGTATCTGGTGGGCAGTATTTCTTAACCGTGCGAAGGTAAAAGCTCAATTTGCCATCGCCGGCATCTCTTCACAGACTGCGTTATCGTCAACCACACTGGCGGTACCGCCCAGCCGAGTTCAGCGTCCTGTGAGCATAACCGTGATCGCCTGGCTCCTGTTGGTTGGTTGCCTATTCCTTCCGATGTGCCCGATGTTGCATATGCCTGCGATACTCTTCACCACAATCCTGACTGGCTGGCCTTCAATAGTTTTCTACGTCGTTTTTGCCGCGCTCAACGCTTGGATTGGCATCGGTCTGCTACGTTTAAGCGAAGATGCCCGCAGAGCAGCAATTGCCGCTTACATCTTCGGCCTGTTGAACTCTGCGGTGTTCAATTTTGCCCCGGGAGGCACCGCGCGAGTGCGAGCGTTCATGGACATGCAAGCGCAAGTGTTTCCCTGGACGCGCACTCCGCAGAGCGGGCAAATCCCCCAATTCGATCCAACGCTCTTCATGAAGATGGGAGCTGGACTTGGCGTGGTCGCCGCCGTGGTGCCCCTCTATTTCCTGCTCACCAGAAAGCACGCCTTCGACAAGGTATCCACTACTGCCAACTCACACGAAGCGAGTTAGCCCAATCATTCGCTCTCAACGACCCCCTTAGTTCACCGTCAAACTAACCACCGCACTCTGACTGACCGTTGATCCCCCCGCCGTCGCCGAAACCGTCGCCGTATACCGTCCCGGCGGAGCCTTCGGCGTAGCCGTGAGCGTCAAGACCGACGTGCCCGCGCCCGGCGCCGCCAAAGAAGCCGGAACCGCAGTTACCGAAACTCCCGCCGGCAATCCTTTAACCGCAAGCGTAACCGGCGCGTTAAACCCGCCGCTCAAGCTGACCCGCGCCGTCGCCTTTTCCGCGACTCCTCCGCGAGCAACAGCCACCGCAGTGGAAGACAAGCTCAAATGAAATGTCGCCGCCCCGGCCGCATCCTTCCAGTGGTTGACCAGGACATTGGCATCCACAGATCCCAACCCCGTCGCCTGATCGTATCCCGCCACAGCGCTGAACCCGGTGACTCCAGGCACGGAGTTGTTCCCACTCTTGATGTCATGAAACACCGCTGCGCCGCCGGATCTCTGATTGTTCGCCAGTGAATACAATGCAGTGTTTGGGTTCCCCTGCCGTGCGCCTCGGCTTTCGACCACCAGCGCCATCAGGCCCGCAAACGACGGCGAAGCCGCCGACGTTCCCCCGCACACCAGGTTGTCTCCATTCATAAAGATCAAGTAGCCATCGTGTACCGCCGCACTCAGCGAAACATCCGGCACATCGCGTTTGCCATCTGCCGGAACCCCCAGGCCATTCTGCCAGGTGGGTTTCGCGTAAAGCGTGCTGACTCCACCGCCGCCTGCCCACAACCCCGACGCTCCACTCGCATTCCAGGCCGCCTCAGGAATGTAGCTCAGCGCCGAACCCATGGTCCCCGCATTCGAAGGCGCCCAGTAGAGGCTGTAACTGCTGTCGCTGAACTGCGTACCTCCCACACAAACGCTGTAGGGGCTGGAGCACAATCCGTTGACTGCGCGCCCGTGAGTAGCGCGCGTAGCGGAAGCCGAATCACACCCCGCCGCCCCGCTGTCCCCGGAGGAAACGAACACACTGATACCCTGCGCCGCCGCCTGTTGCCACAAACTGTTGATGAAGCTGTTTCCCGATGCCCCCAGCGCCGCCTCACACAGCCCGAAGCTCATGCTCATTACCGGCGCCAGATTGTGATTGACGATGTACTGCGCCGACAGGAAGGTTCCGTCGCTGGTATTGGTGGAGGCCGACACCACAAACTTGATGGTCGCCTTTTTCGCCACCGCTCCTGACCACTCCACGTCGAGGTCCGCTTCCGATTCCTCTCCGCTGCTGAGGATTCCTGGATTCTTCCCGTTGACAATAATCTGCGGATCGTTGGCTGGCAGGCCGAACGTACTGCGGAATTGCCTTACATCTGAAATATTGATATTGGAGCGCCCGACGATGGCGATGCTCTGCCCACTGCCGTCAAGCCCTTGCAGATAAAGCGGCGCAACATCGTAAACGGTGGCAAAGTCAGCCGGCGCCATGTAGTGCGTACTTCCGGCAGAGAACTCCGTCACTGGCTGTTGGAGTTCCGTGTGCATCGGCTCACTGCGAAAGTCGTGCAGCGAAACCACTCCCGCCACTACGTCAGACAGTGCTTCGGGGATCTCCGGATCTTGGGCGTTGGCATGATGCAGTTCGCCCGCGACCTGGTAGCCATGAATCTGGGTATGAAACGCCTCCTCCACCTGCGCGGCGACGCCGCTGAAGACAACCGAGCTGCGGCTGGGTCCGATTTCCACCAAATCCAGGCCATGAGTTCCCAGCCAATCCCCGATCTGCTCCAAATCGTTTTCCGATACTCCGAAGCGCTGGCCATACTGCTTCGGGGTCAACCACTGGTGGTACCGGGGCGATGCGGGGTCGTTTTGCGCCGCGATCAACAGCTCGAGCGCCGCTTGCTGGGTGGCGTCCGGTTTCAAAGTCAGAATCAACCGCTCCATGCGGTAGTCGTCGGAAACCACGCCGATATCATGGGCCGCGGTCGCCAGAGGATGCCGGTTGCCGTGCAACACGATTCTGCGTTCGTCATCAATGTAGTCGGTGATGCGATCATGCGGTTGCACCGATAGTGCTTTCTGTCCCTCCGCAATTTGGGCAAAGACCAGAAGACCCGGCCGCAACAGGCAAAGAGCTACCAGCATCACCAGCTTTAAAGAACTCAGACGCATCGCGGGAGCCTCCAGAACAGAGTAAGAGTGGTTCCTATGTTGATCGGCAAACCGTAAGGAACCCTACCGGTGCCGGTGGAAGACCTGTGACATTGTTGTCTGAGCAGAAATGACGGGAAAGATGACGAAAGCATTAGCCACTAAACCGTGCGTCTTCATGGACTTACACAAAGCAGCCAGCTCCCTCATGAACCCCAACCGCAAGGGAACGAAAAGATTGGTCGCCCCCGGCGTGCTCGGCCTTTCAGGCCTGAAGACGGGCCAGCTTCCTGTCAGGGGTGCGTTATCCCCGATCCGAGTCTCAGGGATTCCCCGTATTGCCAGTGAGCCCGTTTGGTGTCATTAACAATAGCAACACGTGTGACTGGGACGGGGGCCAAAGACATGGCACTAGAAATCTTGC
>Ga0206987_1006_pt3 | contig 46520 bp, 32 predicted proteins | sample Alteio_BWMinCont_11_FD_153281 | JGI IMG/M metagenome (GOLD analysis project Ga0206987, IMG submission 153281) | Enriched cells from forest soil in Barre Woods Harvard Forest LTER site, Petersham, Massachusetts, United States -... | ecosystem: Environmental > Terrestrial > Soil > Temperate forest >... | reverse complement strand
TTGTTCCGGTGGGCGCATTCCTGATTGAGCATTTTGTTTCCAACGCCTTTGCTACTCGCGGTCCCGCCGCCTATGCCAAGCAAGTTGAGTTCCTGAGCAGCTTTCCATTTGTGGTGGGGCTGGAACTGTTCGGGATATGGCTGCCGATTCTCTACCACGCGCTCTATGGGTTTTACATCTGGTATCGCGGCGAGAGCAACGTTGCCGATTACCCTTGGGCAGGCAACTGGATGTACAACGCCCAGCGCTGGACCGGGGCCATCGCATTCTTCTACATGGTCTGGCATACCTGGCATTTGCGATTCACTGGTATTCACTTGTTGAGTCATCCCGACGCGGCATTTGGAAAAGTGCAGGCAGAGTTTCAGAGTCCGTGGGCAGTGGTGTTTTACGCGGTGGGAATTGTTTGCGCATCGTGGCACTTCGCATACGGGCTGTGGCTGTTTGCGGCTAAATGGGGCATTACGACGGGCGATAAGGCGCGGCGGCGTTTCGGTTATGTCTGTCTGGCCATCGGATTGTTGTTTGTGGGAGTGGGTGCGGTGACCATGTATTCGTTCTTGAGTACACCGATAGAGCCAAGTGGAGCAACCCAGGTAACGATGTCCGCACCTCTGCACTGAACGGAATTCGAAGCAAGATGGCGACTCCTAAAATCACGGTGATCGGCGGCGGGCTGGCGGGACTGGCCGCAGTGATCAAGATTGCGGAAATGGGCGGACATGTGGACTTGTTCTCCATTGTTCCGGTGAAGCGGTCGCATTCCGTCTGCGCGCAAGGCGGGATTAACGCCGCCAAAAACCTGAAGGGCGAAGGCGATTCCACCTGGAAGCACTTTGACGACACGATTTATGGCGGTGATTTTCTGGCCAACCAGCCGCCGGTCAAAGCCATGTGCGAGGCCGCGCCGGGAATCATTGATCTGCTGGACCGCATGGGTGTGCCCTTCAACCGCACTCCCGAGGGACTGCTCGACTTCCGCCGTTTTGGCGGGACTTTATACAACCGCACGGCCTTCGCGGGTGCGACCACCGGCCAGCAACTGCTGTACGCGCTGGATGAGCAGGTGCGGAGGTATGAGTCCGAGGGCAAGGTCAAGAAGTACGAGCATTGGGAATTTCTCTCGGCGGTGCTCGACGACAATCGGATTTGCCGTGGCATCTGCGCCATGGATTTGCGTTCCATGGAAGTACGGACGTTCCCTTCCGACGCGATCATTATTGCCACCGGCGGCAATGGCGCGATCTTCGGGAAATCCACGAATTCGGTAGTGTGCACCGGCTCGGCACAGTCGGCTTTGTATCAGCAGGGATGCTTCTATGCCAACGGCGAGTTTATTCAGGTCCATCCCACTTGTATTCCGGGCGAGGACAAGCTGCGGTTGATGTCAGAGTCGGCGCGCGGTGAAGGCGGGCGGGTTTGGGTGCCGAAGACGCAGGGCGACAAAAGAGATCCGAAGGCGATCCCAGAAAAAGAGCGCTGGTATTTCCTGGAAGAATGGTACCCGAAGTATGGGAACCTGGTGCCGCGCGACGTAGCGACGCGGGCAATCTTCAAGGTTGTCTTTGAGGACAATCTGGGCATCGATGGCAAGCCGATGGTCTATCTCGACCTGACGCACATCGACCGCAAGATTCTCGACCGCAAGCTGGAAGGGATTCTGGAAATCTACGAGAAGTTCGTGGGAGACGACCCGCGGGATACGCCGATGAAGATTTTTCCCGGCATGCACTACACCATGGGCGGACTGTGGGTTGACTTCAACCAGGCCACGAACATTTCCGGTATTTACGCTGCTGGAGAATGCGAATATCAATATCACGGGGCCAACCGGCTGGGAGCGAATTCGCTGGTGTCGTGCATCTATGGAGGGTTCATCGCTGGGCCGGCGGCGGTGCAGTACGCGCGCAGCCTGAAAGCTGCCTCGGGCAACGGTCACTTCGAAACGGAACGGCGGCAGCAGGAAGGAAACAATGCCATGCTGATGAAGTCGGAGGGCAAGGAGAACCCGTTTCGCTTGTGGCGTGAACTGGGCGAATTGATGACCAAGGACTGCACGGTGATCCGCTACAACAAGACTTTGAAACAGACGGACGCCAAGCTGTGCGAGTATTTGGAGCGATTCCGCCAGATCAACCTGAGCGACCGCTCGCAGTGGGCGAATACCAGCGTTATATTTGCTCGCCAGCTTTACAACATGCTGCAGCTTTCGCGAGTGATTGCGCAGGGGGCAGCGATGCGGGATGAATCACGCGGGGCGCATTACAAGCCGGAGTTTCCGGATCGCGATGACAAGAATTGGCTCAAGACCACGAAGGCATATTTCGCTCCAGATGCGGATGAGCCGAAGTTTGAGTTCGAGGCGGTGGATATTTCGTTGATTCCGCCGCGGCCGAGGAAGTATTGAGACGGCAACAAATGCGCGACACGCGTTGAAGCCAGCAAGACTGACAACAGCGCCAAGGATGTGGCGATGCGACGAGTTCGATACGCGGTTGCGATGAGTCTGGACGGTTATGTCGCCGGCCCCAAGGGTGAAACGGACTGGATTGTCATGAACCCGGAGATTGACTTTGGCGCGCTGTTCAGCCAATTCGATACGGCGTTGATAGGCCGTCGAACCTTCGAGGTGATGGTAAGCCAAGGAAGGGCGTCGATTCCCGGTATGAGACTGTTCGTATTCTCGCGAACGCTACGGCAGAGTAAACACCCGGACGTGACCATTGTCGAGCAGAAACCCTTGGAGACTGTGACCCAACTTCGCGCCGCTGCTGGTAAGGACATTTGGCTATTTGGTGGGGGTGAGTTGTTTCGGAGCCTCGCGGACCAGGGCCTTGTGGATACCGTGGAAGTAGCGATAATGCCGGTGATTCTCGGTGGAGGCATTCCGCTGGCGCCGGGACTGGCAAAACCGCTGAAACTGAAGAAGACAGGACACAAGATATTTAAAGCAGGAATTGTGTCGCTTGAATATGCGGTCAATTGAGCTTGTGAATCCGAGCTAGGGAGTCATGGCTAACAAAAGCGTAATCATCAAAATCAAGCGGCAAGCGAATCCGCGCGAGACATCGCGCTGGGAGGAGTTCGAGCTGCCGCATAAGCCGGGGATGAACGTGATCTCCTGCCTGATGGATATTGCGGCCAACCCGGTCACACGCGACGGCAAAGCGACTACGCCGATCACCTACGACTCGAATTGTCTGGAGGAAGTTTGCGGATCGTGCGCCATGCTGATCAATGGCCGCGCGCGCATGGCATGTTCGGCGCTGGTGGATAAACTCGAGCAGCCCATCCGACTGGAGCCGTTTTCGAAGTTTCCCGTAGTGCGTGATCTGGCGGTTGATCGCCAGGTCCTGTTCGAGAACCTCAAAGCGGTGAAGGCTTGGGTGCCGATCGATGGCAGCTACGACTTAGGTTCTGGTCCGCGCATGACCGCCGCGGAGCAGGAAATCGCTTATCCCTTGTCGCGCTGTATTTCCTGCTGCTGCTGTATGGAAGTTTGCCCGCAGTTCAATGAAGAAACCGGCTTCGTGGGCGCGGCGACCATTGCTCAGGTGCGGCTGTTCAATACTCATCCCACGGGCGCGGCGCTGAAGCGTGAGCGACTGACGGCGTTAATGGGCGATGGCGGCATTCAGGAATGCGGTTACGCGCAGAACTGCGTAGAAGTTTGTCCCAAGGACATCCCGCTTACGCGGTCGATTTCCGAGGTCGGCGGCGCGGTCATGAAACAGGCCATCGGTGACCTTTTCCGCAAGTGAGAGCGCCAATTTTTGTGCCACTGGCGCTGACCCATCCTTTTGTGAGACACTCCAACCCTTGCAATGCAGCCACTTGGGCGGGACTGCAAGGCCTTAGCAACGGCAATCCATCTGCTCCACATAGACAGTGAGTTGTTGCACACGGGCGCGGGGTAACCAACAGTAACCTGCGACGGAGGCAACTCTTTGGTAACCAGACTGCATATTTGTTAGACAGTCGGTGTGGCAGGTGCGCTAGAATGACCGCCAACCCAGTCATACAGCGGATTTGAGGAGTTGAGCCACTTCGTGGGAACGAGATTACATAAAGTCGTTCTGGCCGGACTGCTGATGCTGTCGTTGTGTGTTCATGCATTCGGATTGCATCAGTATGTGCCGCCGCAATCCCCTCATCGCAAACATAAGGTGCATCTGCGGCGGTCACGCTGGAACCCGGTATTTCGACCTTCCCGCGATTCCCTGTTAAGACAAAACGCTGAGATTGACCGGCTGGAGTTGCCACGCATCCAGAACCAGGCTGAGCTTGACCGGCTGGTAGCCAGTGGCGATCTGGTTTCACTTCCCGAGGGAGAAACGCTGCGCATTGATCCGCGGCTCGATCCTGACCGGCGCTATTGCCGTCCGTGGACGCGCGACTTTCTGCAAGACCTGAGCGGAGCCTACTTCAACGAGTTTCATGACCAGATCCAGGTGAATTCGGCGGTGCGCACGGTGCAAGTGCAGAAGAAACTCCGCCGTCACAACCGCAACGCTGCACCGGAGAAGGGCGAGACGGCATCGTCTCACTTGGCCGGCATCACCATAGACATTCAGCGCCGGGGCATGACCCGGGAGCAAATCGCGTGGATGCAAGCGTACATGATGCCGCTCAGGGATCAGGGTTTGATTGAACCAGAAGAAGAGCGGCGGCAGTGGGTGTTTCACGTCGCCGTTTCGGGCAGCTACGCCGATTGGCGCGAGTCTCGCGCGCTCGCCGGCGCCCAAGCCGGCCGCCAGCTCGCCGATGGCCCACAACCGGAAGCTGTGGCCGCCAACAGCACCGAGCAGTAATACAAGCCCTTCGCGGCAGATTCCCGTTTCCCTTCCTAGCGTATAGAATCCTTGCCTTATGAGTTCACTCCGAAGTTTCTTTCTGCGCGTGGGCGTGGCGGCCCTGGTAATCCTGTTTTCCGTGTTCGCTCCTGCCCAGAACCCAGATGCAATCAGCGCGAAGGCGCGGGCGATCCACGAATCAGCGATCGTCGTTGACACTCACGCGGATACGCCACAGCGTTTCCTCGACGACAACTTCGATATCGGCAACAGCGATCCCAAGGACATTGGGCACCTCAGCCTGGATAAAGCTCGTGCCGGCAATCTGGGTGCGGAGTTTTTTTCGATTTGGGTGGATCCGGAAACCAATCAGGGGCATTACGCAAAGCACACAATGGAGTTGATCGACACGGTGTACGAGCAGGCGGCGCGCCATCCTGACCGGATGATGATGGCGTTTTCCGTGGCCGACATTGAACGTGCTCACAAGCAAAAGAAGCTGGCAGCATTGATGGGCATTGAAGGTGGCCATTCTATTGAGAACAGCATTCGCGTTTTGCGCGACTTCTATCGCCTGGGCGTGCGCTACATGACACTTTCCTGGTCGAATACCAACGAATGGGCCGATTCTTCGGGAGACATGGACAAACCCCAGATTCAGCATCACAACGGGCTCACTGATTTCGGTAAGCGGGTTGTCTTAGAGATGAACCGGCTGGGTATGATGGTGGATATTTCGCACGTCGCCGACAAGACGTTTTGGGACGCGATAGCCGTGACCAAGGCTCCCGTGATTGCGTCGCATTCGTCAGCCCGCGCCTTGAGTAGTGCGCCCCGCAATATGACCGACGATATGCTGCGGGCAGTCGAGAAGAATGGCGGAGTGGTGGATGTGAATTTCTATTCCGGTTTCGACGATCAGGCCTACTGGGACGCCGAGCAGGCACAAAAAGAAGAGCGCGACGCGGCGGTCAAGGGATATGTGGACAAGCTTAAGGCAGAGGGCAAGACACCTTCCTACATGGATGAAGAGAAGATCCAGCGGCAATGGATGGCGAAGCTGCCGCGGCCGCCGTTCAAAGTGCTGATCGACCAGATTGATCACATCGCAAAAGTGGCTGGCGTGGACCATGTGGGACTGGGCTCGGATTTCGATGGCGTAAGCGGACAAACGCCGGAGGGCATGGATTCGGCTGCCGACTTGCCCAAGATCACGCAGGGCTTGTTAGATCACGGATACAGCGCCGAGGACATCCGTAAGATTCTGGGCGGAAATGTGCTGCGCGTTTTCGCCGAGGTGGAACGGGTGAGCCGGGAGATGCAGAAGTAAAGCTTTTGAACGCAAAGGACGCAACGGTTTCGCAAAGATCGCGAAGAAAACCTGACCAGCCCGAGGCAATTTTCGCGTCTCTGTCGTACAATTCATAATTCTGCTATCCAACCTCAAGGAGCTGAGTCATGCGTAAACCAGTTCTGGCGTCGATAATCTTGTTGGCGTTGGTGTTCTCGCAGGCGGCATTCGCCGCAGCTGCAGCACAACCCACGGCGGTCATTGAAACTACGGCCGGCAAACTCAACTGCACTTTGTTCCCGGACGTAGCTCCAATCGGTGTAGCCAACTTCATTGGCCTCTCGAATGGCACGAAAGACTGGACCAGTCCGGTGACGCATCAGAAGAAACATGGCGTCCCCCTTTACGACGGCACAATCTTCCATCGTGTCATTCCGAACTTCATGATTCAGGGCGGCGACCCTGCCGGCAACGGCTCGGGCGACCCCGGCTACGTATTCAAGAATGAGACTTCTCCTGACCTGAAGTTCGACCGTCCGGGACGCCTGGCCTATGCGAATTCGGGTCCAGACACCAACGGCTCTCAGTTCTTTATCACCGAAGTCCCCTATCCCAGCCTGAATGGCGGCTACACGCTTTTTGGGCAATGCGACGATGCCAGCGTGACGCTGGTGAAAGAAATCGCCCGCATGGGACGGGATTCCGAGGACAAACCATACCGGCCGGTGAAGATTGTTCACATTACAATTCAGGGCGGGAAATAGAAGCAATCTACTGAAAGGATTTTCATGACACGTCAACCTGGCACTTATGCGACTTTTGATACTTCCGAAGGCACGATCGTTTGCCGTCTGTTTGAGAAGGAAGCGCCTAAGACGGTGCAGAACTTCGTCGATCTGGCGGAAGGCAAGCGGGAGTGGACGCATCCCGTGAACCGCAAGAAGAGCAAAGACCGTTTGTATGACGGCACGATCTTCCATCGGGTCATACCCAATTTCATGATTCAGGGCGGCGACCCGGCTGGCACTGGCATGGGCGGACCCGGCTATCAGTTCGAGGATGAGACCAAGGGATCGCCGCACAAGTTCGACAAACCGGGCAAGCTAGCCATGGCCAACGCTGGGCCGAATACCAATGGCTCGCAGTTCTTTATTACTCTCGCTCCTACAACATGGCTCACTGGCAAGCACACGATTTTCGGCGAGGTCGTCGAGGGCCAGGTTGTGGTGGAGAAGATTGTGAATGTCCCGCGTGGAAAACAGGACAAGCCGGTGAAGGATGCGGTGTTGAAGTCGGTGGTGGTCGAGAGGGTTTAGGGAGCCTGGCGCTGCTCCCGTCGCTTTTACGCTACACTCCAATCACAGCCACCAACTCTTTGACTGCCTCGGCGCTCTTGTTTAGCGCAGCCTGCTCCTCGCTAGTGAGTTTGATTTCGATGATCTTCTCGATGCCCTTCGATCCCAGCTTCACCGGGACCCCCACGTACAGACCTTTGATTCCGTACTCGCCTTCCAGATACGCCGCGCAGGGCAGTATCTTCTTTTTATCTTTCAGGATCGCCTCAACCATTTCAGCAACGGCCGAAGAAGGCGCGTAGTAGGCGCTGCCGGTTTTGAGATATTTCACGATCTCGGCGCCGCCGTCGCGAGTGCGCTGCACTAATCGATCAACCGTGGCATTGTCCATCAATTCTGTGATGGGGATGCCGGCGACGGTGGAATAGCGCGGCAGGGGGACCATCGTATCGCCGTGTCCGCCGAGCACGAATGCGGTTACGTTCTCGACGCTTACTTTCAGTTCCTCGGCGATAAAGGCGCGGAAGCGGGCGGAGTCGAGCACGCCAGCCATGCCGATCACGCGCTCGCGGGGCAGGCCGCTCATCTTATATGCGGCCTGGGCCATGGCGTCGAGCGGGTTGGAGACGATAATCAGGATGCAGTTGGGAGAATATTGAATGACCTTGCTGACCACGTCTTTCATGATTTTGTGGTTGGTGTTGAGCAGGTCGTCGCGGCTCATGCCGGGTTTGCGTGGGATGCCGGCGGTGATGACCACAATGTCGGAGTTGGCCGTGTCGGCGTAATCGTTGGTGCCGAGGACGTGGGAGTCGCGCTTCTCGATGGGCATGGCTTCTAGCAGATCGAGGCCCTTGCCTTGGGGAACCCCCTCGACAATGTCGATGAGAACGACATCGGCCAACTCTTTAGAGGCGATCCAGTGAGCCGCGGTCGCGCCTACGTTGCCCGATCCGACGATAGTGACTTTATTGCGCATGAATGGTCCTTTCTAAGATCAAAAACCTTAACCACAGAGGGTACAGGGGAGTACAGGGTAAATCATCGCGTCGCGCTCAGCACGGCGGCGTCCATGTTTTCGATGATGTGACTTGCGAATTCGCTGGTGCTCACTTTGGTGGCGCCGGTCATCAGCCGCTCGAAGTCATAGGTCACTTTCTTTTGTTCGATGGTGCGTTCCATTCCCTGTTCGATCAGATCGGCGGCTTCGCTCCAACCCAGCAGGCGAAACATCATCACGCCCGAGAGGATTACCGAGCCGGGATTGATGACGTCTTTGTCCGCGTACTTGGGCGCGGTGCCGTGGGTGGCCTCAAATATGGCAAAGCCGTCGCCGATGTTGGCGCCGGGGGCGATGCCTAATCCGCCGACCTGCGCGGCGCAGGCGTCGGAGATGTAGTCGCCGTTCAAATTCGGCGTCGCCAGTACGGAATATTCGTCGGCCCGGGTTACGATCTGCTGAAAGACAGAATCGGCAATGCGGTCGTTTATCTTTAGTTTCTTTTTCCAAGCACCCTTACCGTGAGTGGCATAGATGGCATCGAGCACGTCGCGCACTTCCTGGTAAACGGATTGGCGGAAAGCTTCGGCAGCGAACTCCAGGCCGGGTTCGACGAGGCTGGCATTTTCTTCGACGGAGAGGTTGGGATTCTTATCTTTGTTGTCGAGAATCCAGATTTCACGTTCGGTGACGACTTTGTCGCGAAACTCTGCGGTGGCCAGTTCGTATCCCCACTTGCGGAAGGCGCCCTCGGTGAATTTCTGAATATTTCCCTTGTGAACCAGGGTGACGGTCTTACGCCCACTGTCGAGCGCGAATTGAATGGCCATACGCACCAGGCGCTTGGTGCCGCCCACGGAGATGGGCTTGATACCGACGCCGGAGTCGAGGCGGATTTGCTTCTTGCTTCCCTTTAACATGTCTTTATTGATGAATTCAATCAGCCGTGCGCATTCCACAGTTCCCTCTTCCCACTCGATGCCTGCGTAAACGTCTTCGGTGTTCTCGCGGTAAATGACGATATCCATGCGCTCGGGATTTTTCACTGGCGAGGGAGTGCCTTTGTAGTATCTGACGGGGCGGACGCAGCAGTAGAGGTCGAGGATCTGGCGCAAGGCAACGTTCAGCGAGCGGATGCCGCCACCGACGGGCGTAGTCAGAGGGCCTTTGATGGAGACCCGGAAATTGCGGATGGCGTCGACCGTGTCGTCGGGAAGCCAGTTCTTGAATTTGGAATAGGCTTTTTCTCCGGCGAACACTTCATACCAGGCCACGCGCCGCTTGCCGTTGTAGGCCTTGCGAACTGCGCTATCGAATACACGCACGGATGCTTTCCAGATGTCGCGGCCAGTGCCGTCGCCTTCTATAAAAGGAATGATGGGATTGTTGGGAACCGCATAGCGTCCGTTGGCGTAGCCGATGGTCGCACCATCGGCAGGCACAGTAAGACCGTTGTAAGAAACTGCCATTCACATCCTCCGCGAGGGATAAGGGAAACACTAATTATAAAGGGTGGCAGCGACACAGGGGAAACCGTGGTGACTGTCGCTTGCCTCCCGCAAGTCCCGCGATTGGCGAAGGGGTGTGCTGCGTCAAGTTTGAAGCGCAGAGATCACAGAGAACCTCCGCAGAGCACGCGGAGAAAACCAGACGCTCCTACGGATACACAAAATATTTCGTGGGTAATTTTCGGGATCACGTGCACCCACCGTTAGAATGCGGAGATGGGTCGAAAAGGGTTTTTGAGGTTGCTGCTGGTGATTTTACTCATTGCCGGGTCGCCGGCGTTGGCTCAGTCGCGGTCAACACAAGGGACAACATCTGATACCCAGCAAGTTGTTCCCGACTCACCTCGGCCAGCCGCCGCACCCGTGCACCGCTTCTGGGATCGGACAAATATTCTTTTGTTTTCGGGCATCGCAGTGGTGCGAGGCATGGACTACGCCTCGACGCGTAACTTTCAGGCTCGTGGGCGGCAGGAGATTCTCCTTCCCGATGTGGTGGTGAACAACTCCGCTGGATTTGCCGCGCTGGAAGCAGCGGGGACGATGACCTCGGTTGGGATCTCGTATATTCTCCATCGCACGGGACACCACATGCTGGAGCGCTGGATGTCGATCGGGCATATTGGGGTGACGGCCTTCGGAGACATTAGGAACTACTCCCTCGAGTCGAGGCATCCGGCACCGAAATAAAGATCCTCAGGGGTTCGCCCGGACGGCTTTTTCGCCCCTCCGGGGCTTGGAATCGAGCCTTCGGTCGGATGTAAAACCATGAAATTCCATGCGTTTAAGGGGGAACTTCTGTGTCGGAACCGGCGTACTATTAAGTGGGCACAATCGTGCCAGGGGAATGGTATGCCTCGACTTTGCCGATCCGTTGTGATGCTGGCAGCCGCGAGTGCCTTCTTTTCGATTCCGCTGCTTGCTGAGCAAAGCTCAGACCAAGTGCACGTCGGCCGGGACATCTATGTCCAGCCGCAAGACAAAGCCGGGGACGTGGTTTGCGTTGCCTGTTCGATCTACATCCGCGGGCAAGTCGCGGGAGACGCCGTGGCCGTGGGCGGCGGCGTAGTACTGGAGCAGGGCGCCCAGGTGGCTGGGGGTGTGACAACGGTGGTGGGCGACATCCGGTTACAGACCGGAACTCAGATCGCCGGTGACGCGGTGGCGGTGGCCGGTATGGTTAAGCGCGACCCGCAGTCCACAATCTCAGGTGACGTTACTTCACTGGGGGGAACTGGGTGGATGCTGCTGATCCTGGTGGCGCCGTTGGTGCTGTTCGGAGGATTCATAGCGCTGATTATCTGGTTGTTTCAGCGCAGGCGTCCGGTGGCGCCTGCGGCGGCGTAACGTTGTGGTGGCGTAGTGCATCATTCTTCAGACCAGGGCACGACCCTGAAATCGTGCCGATTCCGACTGTCCTTGTCCTCTCACCATCTCCTCGTGCCAAAGGTTTTTCTCACTCCGATCGCGTTGTATCGTCCCCAAGGACCGTTGTTGCCCAGGTCGGCCGGGCCGAGGTTCTTGTCGCGCGCCCCCAGACGGTCGAACAGAAAATGCTGGGTGAAGCGGACATCGAAACCTTTGGCGATATAGACTGCCACGCCCCAGGAATGCTCGATGCCGATGGCGTCGGGTGACCACGTGTATAACGTATGCGGGATGGTTTTGCCGAATAAGAACGACGGCTGTCCCCAGACCATGAAGCGGCGCAACTGGCCTTGGCCGAAGGGACGCACTTCGAGAATGCCGGAAAGCATGTAGCGGGCGAATTCGCTGCAAGGCGCGTTGACCCCTCCAAAGCTGCCGGCGTTGCTCGCGCACAGGTTGGGATCGATTTCGTTGTGCGGGGGAGCGAGATCGAACTGGGCGTATCCCCAGAGCGTGTCCTTTGGCAGGAAGAATCGATCAGAATCTTGCATCACCGGGTCTTGGGCTTCGTCCTGGTCTTTCTCTTTGTCCTTGTCCTGCGCGCACAGGGTTCCGGCGAACGCCAAGCTAACGATCAAACACAGCAGCAGCCGTTTCATTTTGCCTCCGGTATTGTGGTTGGAAAATCTGGATGTCAAAGGGCGAGTCATTGTAACGTATGCTGCCTGGAGTTGGCTGTGGTTGTGATTTTCGGCAGCGTCTCAATTTCTACAATTGCGTTCTCCGCGTACTCAGTGTTTTTCTCGGCGATCTCTGCGATTAAAGCTTTTCGTCTTTGCCCGCCCGCAGTCACAAACCTTACAACGCAGAGATCGCTGAGAACGGCCGCAGGAGTACGCAGAGAAACCCAGAGACTGGCACTGACTGCAATGACCCAGGTTCAGGTCGAGAGCGGCAACTGGATCACAGCTTCGCAGCCTTTGTCCTTGTCGCGGTTTCGCAGGGAGAGAGTGCCGCCGTGGGCTTCGGCGATCTGGCGACTCAGGACCAGGCCGATGCCTGAACCTCCGGGTTTGGTGGTAAAGAACGGCACAAAAAGGTTGCCAGGGTTGGCGATGCCGGGGCCTTCGTCGCGCACGATGAGATGGATCCAATTGGCGTTTTTCGTCCAACCGACTCGGACTTTTCCTCCGGCTTCGAGCGACGCGTCCACAGCGTTGCGGATCAGATTGATCAACGCCTGTTGCAACTGGTCGGAATCGAGATTCATGGTGATCGAAGGTCCGGGCTCGATTTCGACTGCGGTGCGCGTCTCTAAGGCGGCCGCGGCTTTGACCAGCTGATGTAGATCGGTAGGGCGAAGTTCGGGCTTGGGCAGACGCGTAAGGCGGGAGTAGTCGCGCATGAAGCGGCTAAGGGCGTCGGAGCGGTCGACGATGACCCGCAGCCCCCGGCGCATATCATCCTGCCAGTCCGCGGCGCGAATCTCGCGCTTCATCAAATCTTCAAGACTGCCGGCGATGGAGCAGATGGGCGCGAGCGAATTATTCAATTCATGTCCGAGCACACGCACCAGCCTTTGCCAGGCCTGGCGCTCCTCTTCGCGCAGGGCGCGGCTGAGGTCTGCGAGAACCACCAGATAATGCGGCTTGCCACCCTGTCGGAACACGGAGCGGCGAACTCCCCAGCGGCCCGATTGTCGGGGGAAAATCTTTTCCAGGGTGCGGGCGGATTCTCCTTCCAAACATTCGAGCAGACCAAGTTCCTCGGCGCTCTTGCCGATCAAGCGCTCCGCGTTCTGGGCCATGAGGCGCTCGCCGGCACGGTTTACAAGGCGGACTCGCTGGTCGCCGTCGAAGGCAAAGACGGCAACGTCGATTTCGGTCATCACCGTGGTGAGCAGGGCGCTGGCCTCCATTGCGCCCAGGCGCTGCTCGCGCAAGAGTTCGGAAAGAGTATTGACTTCGAGCATCAGCTCGCCGAGAGCATCCCCTGAGTTGGCACCTCGCACACGAAAGGAAAAGTCGCCTTCTCGTAGCGCGGACTGCATATTGGAGAGAGTCTGCAAGGGTCGGATCACAGCCGCACGCAATCCAAAGGCAAAGCCCACCCACAAGAGAACCACTATGGAAGTCAGGCTCCAGCGGGTGTTGGGATCATGCTCTCCAGTCCAGAGCAGCACCAGGGTGAGGACGACTCCAGCCGCACCCGACCCCAAGGCCAGCAGCAGGATGCGGTTCTCGTGACTCAGGTGACGCTTCTGTTTTCGGCGGGGGCGAGTGCGAGGCTGGGGCGAAGGCGTAACTGCGGCCGCTGGACGAGCCGGGTTAGCTGCTTCCGATTCCATATTTCTGCAGACGCCGATACAGCGCGCTACGACTCAATCCGAGCGCTTCAGCCGCCTGGCTGATATTGCCACCATAACGGTCGACTGCTTTGCGAATCAAGAGGGATTCCACTTCTTCAAGGCTCAGTTCCTCCAGGCGCTGGGTACCGGCCTGAGGGGCCTTCAGGCTCAGGTCGCTGCTGCGCACGGCGTCTCCGCTCGAAAGCAGGACGGCGCGCTCGACAGCATGGTCGAGCTCGCGAACGTTGCCGGGCCAGGGATAGTCCAGCATGGCCTGCATGGCGGGCGGATCGAACGTCTTGACCGGCTTGCGGTAACGCTCGGCATAGCGGCTCAGGAAATAGGTGGCCAGGGGAGGAATGTCCTGACGACGATCGCGGAGGGCTGGAATCTCAATCTCGACCGTGTTCAAGCGAAAAAGAAGGTCCTGCCGGAACCGCCCGGCGGTGACTTCCTGATTGAGATCGGCGTTGGTCGCGGAAATGATGCGGACGTCGACGCGGCGGGTTTGCGAAGACCCGACCCGCTCCATCTCGCCGCTCTCGAGCACGCGGAGCAGCTTGGCCTGCTGCGAAATCGGGATGTTCGCGATTTCGTCGAGGAACAGCGTTCCCCCGTGAGCCAGTTCGAAGCGGCCGATGCGATCGGTTTTCGCGTCGGTGAAAGCGCCTTTCACGTGACCGAACAGTTCACTCTCGAAAATTCCTTCGGGCAGGCCGCCGGTGTTTACGGCCACCAATGGCCGGGATGCACGGTTGGAGAGCGCATGCAGCGTGCGAGCGACGACTTCCTTGCCGCTGCCGTGCTCGCCGGTGACTAGCACGTTGGCGTCCGAGGGGCCAATGCTGCTGATCAGGCGCAGCACGGGCTGCATGGATTCGGCGTTGGCGATGAACTTGGGAAGTCCCTCAGCCCGCAACAAACGGTTTTCCGCTTCCAGGCGCTGACTGCGACGCAGAGCTCCGCCCAACTCCAGTTGCGTGCGAAGCACCGAGAGCAAGCGCGCGTTCTCCCAGGGCTTTTGCACGAAATCGCGAGCGCCGCGGCGCATGGCCTCGACGGCTAGATCAACACTGCTCCAGGCGGTCATTACGATCACCGGGAGCGTGCTGTCCACGGCTTGAATGCGCGACAGCAGATCCAGGCCTTCCTGGCCGGAGGTGGTGTCGCGAGTGTAGTTGAGGTCAATGAGAACTGCGTCGAACTCGCGAAGGCCGAGTGCATCCAGCACTCCCGAGGGCGAAGTGGCAGTCTCGATGGCGAACCCCTCCGGCTTGAGGAGAAGCCGCAGAGCTTCGAGTACATCGCGCTGATCGTCGGCGATCAGGAGACGCGAACCGGAATGGCTGGACGCAGGCATGACGGTTGAACGTGGAAGAATTCTATCCTTTTCCGCAGTCGGACTCTGCACTGGGTTCAATTTTGCTCCGTTTTGGGATCCCGCCCCTGGGCAATGGTGCGAGGCGCTACGCCCTGGAAGGTTGGGGTTTGCTGCACCGTGCCGCGCACCGCGTCTTCAATTTCGATGCCGGTGTGGGCCAGGGTCAGGCCGGTCGCGCGATCCAGTTCCACGCGCGACTTTTCATATGTGGACATGGCCGCAACGAAGTTTGACTCCGCCTGCGCCAGGTCGCGGTCCGCCTGCAACACCAGGTTGCTGGTGGACGCGCCCAGCGCCTTTTTCTTCTGCTCGACGTCAAAACTCTGCTGTGCCAGGTCGCGGGCCTTGCGCGCAGCATCAACCCGGGAGCGGTTTTGCACCAGCGCAAATTGGGCATTGCGTACTTCGATGCCAATCTGATTCTGCAATTGCTGCAAGTGCAACTGCGCCTGACGATATTCCAATTGCGAGCGGATCTGGTCAGCCTGCGCGCCACGATTGCGCAACGGAAGGTTAACGTTGATGCCTACTGAATAATCAGGAGAATTGTTTTTGAACAGATCGCTGAACGCATTGGAATATCCGGACGGCGGCAACGGAGGGCAAGGCGGGTTTGCGCAAATCGGCGTTCCTGCATAGGCTTGGTTCTGAACCCCAGCCAAACCGTAAGCACCATAAAATGCGACCAGGTCCACCTGTGGCTTCATGGCATTCGCCGCAGCCTTGCGGGTGATTTCACGATTGGTAAGATCGATTCGTGCTTCCGCCAGTTCCGGACGATGCCCTTGCGCATCGGCGATCAGGTCCTGAATTGGCGTAACCGGCTCTTGTTCGGGAATGCTCATGGTGTCGGTGGGTATGACTTCGGCTGCGGCGAGCACCGGGTCGCTGAGGTCACGGGTGACGGCGTTCTTGATGAGCAGCGCCTGCAATTGCTGCTCGTTCTGGGAGAGCAAAAGATCCTGGCTGCGTGCGGACTCCTCGCTCTCTGCCCGCATGACTTCCATGGGAGCGATGGCGCCGATTCGTACCTGCTCACGGTCGTCGGAAAGAGTCTTCTCCGCCAATTCCAGAGAACGCTCTTTCACCTTCACATCTTCGTAGGCGTTGACCAGGTCCCAATAGATGTTCTGAATCTGCGAAACCGTAGAGATAACCTGTCCGCGGAAGGCCACGTCGGAAATCTCGCGATTGTTGCGGGCAATGCGAATGAATCGCATATTGGGTCCAAAACCAAAGCCGGCCAGCAGATGTTGACGAAGGGAAAAGCGGAAGGCGCTGTCTACTTCGGGCGAGAGGATACTGAACAAACCGTTGTTGGTGATGCGGTCGTTGTTAAAGCCTACAGTCAGCAGCGTGCCCGATCCAAACCCCTGCGAGTAGCTGAAATTCGCGACGCCGGAGTGCTGCTGTAAAGATTGGACCCCATTCAGGATGATGCTCGACTGCGGGAAGGTGGCGTGTTCGATGTCCATGCCACCGGAGATAACAGGGTCGAAACTGTCGATGTTCGTACCTGTGCCGAGGGTGGACTGCACCAATCCTGAGGCACCGCCGCCCGCACCCCCAGCACCGCCCGAAGTGCCGCCTGCTCCCGCGCCGGGCGCACCGCTGCCGAAGCCTCCCACGCCGCCGCCAGGAGTTCCTTGCACCAATCCCGTGGCCACACCGCGCACGCTCTCTCCCGACTTGGCCCGCAGGATGTCGGTGTCGGCAATGGAGAGATTGAACCGTGCGATGGCCAGGTCAAGGTTGTTCTCAAGGGCGAGCATGACCGCGTCACTGAGCGACAGCCGGAGCTTGCCATCCTTGAGCATGGTTTCGATTCGCGGAGTGTTACCGAAACTCGGCGGTGGCACCTCATGGGAGACATACGGGCTCACGAAATAGGGGAAATGGGAGCTTGGCTTGGAGTAATCGGCCAAGGTCTGGGCCGAGGCGCAGGTGGTCGCCAGGAGAAACACTCCTGCAAGTACCGCTAGACATATTGCCTGTATCTTATTGTTTTGTTGAGTGCATAAAGTATTGCCGCTTCCTGTATTCATTGCTTCTCCTATTCGTGATTCGAAGTCATTCACAGCGCAACGCCACCATGGGATCGACACGAGTTGCCCGCCGCGCCGGCCAGTAGGCGGCAAACAGTGCAACTCCCAACAGCAACAACGGCACCAACAGCATGGTCGGCAGATCAAAACGGCTGACGTGGTAGAGACTGGATGTGAGCAAGCGTGACGCCAGCACTGAAAGCAGCAGACCCAACGCGCAGCCACCGATTCCTAATTCCGCTGCGCGCCGAAGCACTTGCCAATAGATACTGGTCCGATTCGCGCCGAGGGCCATGCGTACGCCAAATTCCCGCGTACGATCCGCCACCAGATGCGAGATCACGCCGAAGAGTCCAATCGCAGCCAGAGTCAGGGCGACGACCGCGAAGCTGCCCAACAGGAGAAGCGTAAAGCGGCGCTGCGCCAGCGATTCTGACACCAGAGTTGCCAGCGTACTGGTCTGGTAGAGCGGAAGGTCTTTGTCGGCAGCCCAGATCTGCTTCTGGACTGCGCTGAACAGCCCCGTGCCGGCATTGCTGCGTAACACAAACGCAGTGCGTCCGCTGGCGCCGCTTGCCACTTGAAACATGGAGTAGTAAATCATGGGCTGCGGATCGGCATCGAGAGCCGAGATGTGCACATCAGCAGCTACCCCTATCACGGTGAAGTACGTGCGACCTCCCCACTGAAAGCGTTGGCCGACGGGGTCCTGGCCGGGAAAGAACCTCCGCGCCATGGTCTCATTGATGACCGCGACGTTGGGCGCATCGGGGACATCTTGTTCGGAGAAGTCCCTGCCCTTCAGTAGGGAGATTCCCATCGCATGGAAGTACCCAGGACTGATCAGCGAGTTCTCCGCCCAGTGATAATCATCGGTGGCAGCGCGCTCCAGCCGGAAGCCGATTTGCCTGGTGTCGCTTAGCGGCAGATGACTAGCCGCAGCAGCCGCGGTCACTCCTGGCAAGCGCTGGAGGTCCTGCAACAGTTGCTTTTGTATTGCGTTGCGCTTGACAGGGTCCGGATAGCGGCTGCGATCAAACAGAGTGCGCACGACGAAGGTCCCGTTCGGATCGAAGCCGAAAGGAGAATTCAGCAGGCGAACGAAGCTCCGTCCCAGCAGTCCGCCGGAGATCAACAGCACCAGCGCAGCAGCGATTTCGATGGTCGCCGCAACATTCTGAAGGCGTTGCGTTCCGCGTGCGGGACCCGTCTGGACAGATTCCTTCAGCGAAGACCGAGGAGCGACGTGCGAGAGTCTCCATGCCGGGGCAAAGCCAAAGACAATCGCTGACAGCACTGAAATAGCCAGAGTAAACAGGAGCACGCTGGGATGGAGCACCACATCATGCAGACGGGGCACGTCGGCTGGGCCGAATTTCCTGAGGCCTTCCACGGCCGCCTTGGCGACAGCGATTCCTGCTCCGGCGCCAAGCGAAGAAAGCAGCATGCTTTCTACCAGACACTGGCGTAGCAGGCGGCTGGGGTTCGCGCCTACGGCGCTGCGAACGGCCATTTCGCGTTTTCGCTGGCCAGAGCGCGCCAGCAGCAGGTTGGCCACGTTGGCACACGCAATAAGCAACAAACAAGCCACTGCCATGGCCAGGAGGATCACCAAGGGGCGTGCTTTCTGCATGGCGTAGGCCGCGAACCGATAGGTTTTGGGCGCCACCTCTACAGTGCCGCTGTAGCCGTACTGCTTCATAAACACGGTCGCAATGGACTCGACATCCTGCTGCGCCTGTTCCAGCGAAACCCCCGGTTTGAGCCGCCCGATCAGTACCACGCCAAATTCCTGCGTACGGTTTTCGGGTTGCAAGAGGTGGGGATCAAAGACCAGGGCGGTCCACAGATCGGCCATCTCCGAGAGCGGAGCTCCGTCAAACGGAAAGCGGAACGATGCCGGCATTACGCCAACGACCGTAAAAGACTTTTCGTCGAGCTTGATGGTCTTTCCCAAGATGTTGGGATCGCTCGCGTACTGATGTTGCCAGAGAGAATGAGAGATCACGACTACCGGACTTGTGTCGGAGCGGCCTTCGTCGGGAGTAAAAACCCGGCCCAGTTCCGGCGAAACGCCCAGCAGAGGAAAGGTGGAAGCCGAGACTTGTGCGGCGTTCACGCGCAGCGGATGGCCTTCGCCGGTCAGATTGAAGCCAGCGCTCTCGAACGCGGCCATTTGCGAAAACGAACGATTGCGGTCGCGATAGTCCTGGAATTCTCCTGCCGCCACGCCGATTTCTTCACTCGACATTTGCGGCAGGGTCTCGGTGACCACTACCAACTGGCCGGGGTCCAGATAAGGCAACGGTCGCAGAAGGACGGTGTCCACGACGCTGAAGATGGCTGTGGTGGCCCCAATACCTATGGCCAGCGTCAGCACTGCAATGGCAGTGAAACCGAAGTTCTTGCACAACATTCGCCAGCCGTAACGAACATCTTGTAATAAGCTTTCCATGTTTCTTTCTCACTCGTAACGCAACGCCACCATGGGGTCGACCTTGGCCGCGCGGCGTGCGGGAATGTAGTTTGCGAGCAAAGCCACGGCAGCCAGCAGAGCTGCCACAATGCCGAACGTGATGGGATCGTGCGCTCCAACTCCGAACAATAGAGTCGACATCAAGCGCGTCAGCGCGATGGAAGCAACCAGTCCGAGGATGACTCCCAACGCAGCCAGTTTCATTCCCTGCCCTACGACGAGCTTCAGAACGTCTTCCTTTTGCGCGCCCAAAGCCATCCGAATTCCAATTTCGTGGGTGCGCTGAGAGACCGTGTAAGACATCACGCCGTAGAGTCCGATAGCGGCCAACAGCATTGCGAGGCCAGCAAAAATCGAAAGCAACAACATGGCGAACTTGCGGCGCAAGACCGATCTGGCCAACATGTCCTGCATGCTGCGAAGGTTGGCCAGCGGGATGTCTTTGTTCACGCCGGCAACCGCATTCTGCGCCGCAGTGGCAAGAGCGAGCGGATCGGACGTCTTGCTGCGCACCACCATGAACGCAGACGGCCAGTGCGCCTGGCCGAACGACAGGTAAATTTCTGGCCGTGGGGCCGTTTCGAGGTCTTCATGGCGCACGTTGCCGACTACACCCACAATCTGGATAGGTCCGTCGACTGTCTCGAACTTTACGATGTACTTGCCGATCGGGTCCTGGCCGGGGAACACCTCGTTTGCCAGCTCTTCATTGACTACGGCCACTTGAACGGAGCTATGCACATCCTGTTCGGACAGGCTGCGGCCCTTCAGCAACGGGATTCCCATCGCCTGGAAGTACAAGGGAGTGCTAACGCGAATATCGGCGTTGTACTTCTTGCTGCTCCCGGGAACTTCAAAGCCGCGGTCGCTGTTACCGCCCGAAAGCGGCACCCGGCTCACCGCGCCGGCAGATTGCACTCCCGGCAGCGCCTGTAGCCGCTCCACGACTTGGCGATAGAAGTCATCTTGTTGCGCCGGAGTACTGGAAGTTGGAAGCCCTACGTTGAACACCAGCAGGCGGCTGGTATCAAACCCGGGATTCACTTCCATCAGGCGTACAAAACTCTTGATCAGAAGGCCGGAGCCGGCCAGAAGGATTAAGGAGAGCCCGACTTCAGCGACAACCAGCACAGAGCGAGTCTTCCCATGGCCGCCAGTGCTGCCGCGTTCTCCCTCCTTTAAATAGTCATTGAGGTTGCCCCGCGAGGCGTGCAGTGCTGGAGCAAGACCAAAAAGAATTCCACTCAGTACTGACACCACGATACTGAAGCCTAAGACGTCGCGGTTCATGCCAATGGCGGTGAACTCGCGGATGTCAGGAGGACTCATGGCCAACAGGACTGGCACACACCAGACGGCCAGAAGCACTCCGGCCACGCCGCCCATGAGAGCCAGCAAAATGCTTTCGGTCAGCAGTTGTCGAATCACTCGCAAACGGCTCGCACCCAATGCCGCGCGAATTGAGACTTCCTTTGCCCGTCCAGTTGCACGCGCCAGAAGAAGATTCGCAACGTTGGCGCATCCGATGAGCAGCACGAACGCCACCGCTACCAGCAAGAGCAGGAGCGTCGGGCGGATGTCGCCAACCTGCCAGTCCTGCATGCCGATAAGACTGACGCCTGTGTCCTTGTTGGAATCGGGATATTGCTTCTCCAGGCGGGCAGCAATGGCCGTCATTTCATCTCGCGCCTGTTGCAGAGTTACTCCTGGCTTCAGGCGCGCCCAGGTGTCAATGTAGTGTCTATCCCGAAGCGAACGGGGATCCTGGTTGGGCAAAAGAGGATGGGTTGGCACACCCCAAGGGGAAGGGAGCCAGAGCTCTCCGTAGTCGTCCGGATTGAAAGTCACAGGCATCACACCGACCACGGTGTAAGGTTCGCCGTTGAGAGTGATATTGCGGCCCACCAGGTTGCGATCAGAACCAAAGCGCCGTCTCCATAGGCCGCCACTGAGGACGACCACGTGATCGCTACCGGGCCGGTTGTCCTCGGGCAACAAGGTTCGACCAAGGATGGGAGGCACGCCGAACAGCGGAAAGAAGTCGGTCGAGGTCATGACGCCTCGCACGCGCTCCGGACGTTCGCCGTCGGTGAGATTCACCGGCGCTCCGCGCGACGCCGCCATGTAGCTGAAGACGTGGTTTTGGGCTTCCCAGTCGAGGTAGTTGGCGGGAGACGAAGAGAATCTGTCGCCAGTGGCGGGGTCGGATTCCCTGACGCTCAGAATGCGGTTGGCGTCCGGATAGGGCAGGGGATGGAGTAGAACCGTATCCACCACACTGAAGATCGCTGTGGTGCTGGCAATGCCCAGGGCCAGCGCTGCCACGGCAATGAGTGTGAACCCCGGGCTCTTGCGCAACATGCGCAGGCCGTAGCGAACATCTTGCAGCAGAGTTTCCACTTCTTTCACCTCATTCGTGGCGCAAAGCGACCATGGGGTCAATCCGCGCGGCACGATTGGCCGGAATGTAATTTGCCAGGAAGGCCACCGCCGCCAGCAAGGCAGCGAACATGACGAGCGTAACCGGGTCGGTAGCGCTCACACCAAACAACAAACCGGAGATCAATCTGGTCAGGCTCAAGGCAGCCACGAGACCGATCGCCACACCGACCGACGCCAGGAGCATTCCCTGCGAAACTATGAGCTTTAGCACATCGCCGCGTTGGGCGCCGAGCGCCATGCGCACTCCGATTTCGCGCACGCGCTGGCTGACGAAGTAGGCCATCACCCCATAAATTCCAATGGCCGCCAGCAGCAGGGCCGTCGCCGCAAAGAAGACCAGAATCTGCAGAGCGAACCGGCGAGACGCCAGCGAGTCGGAAATGATGCTGCTCACTGAGCGCACCCCGAATACCGGCAAGTCGGGGTTGATCTCCTGCACTGCGCGACGAATCGGTTCTGCCAGGGCTTCGGGGCTCGCCTGAGTCCGTATGTAAACGGTTATGGTATTCAGCGCGATCTGGCGCGCCGGCACAAACATGTGTGGGGCGTAGGGAGCATCCAGCCCATCGCCACGGCTCCGCCCCACGACCCCGACGATCCTCCGCAGGGTCTGCACGCGACCGAATTGCGGTTGGATCCGTTTCCCCACCGGGTCTTCATGGGGCCAGTAGCGTTCCGCCGCAGTTTGATCAATCAATATGACCGGCTCGCCTTTATCATCGTCTGCCTCGGTGAAGACGCGGCCTCGGATGAGCGGAGTCTGGAGGACGTGAAACAGGTCCGGTGTTGCCACTCCCAGTTCGGCGGTCGGCGCTTCACCGGCAGCCCCAATCCGCCCTTCGATGGAGAAGGCAACCGCATTGCGCAGCGTGGTCAGGGTGGGAACAACCCCTCCGCCGATGGCTGCTGCCTTCACCCCGGGCAAGCTGCCGACCCGGCGCAGAACCTCGCTCACCAAGACATTGAATTTTTCCTGCGTAGGATAAGGATTATTGTTGGGATCGTTGGGCACCGGCAGCCAGAACTGCGCGGTCACCAGGTTGTCAGAATTGAAGCCGGGTTCCACTTGCAGCACCTTCCAGAAGCTGCGCAGCAGCAGTCCCGCGCTGACCAGCAGCACCAGAGAGAGAGCAAACTCGGAGACCACTAACCCACTGAGAAACCGATGCTGACGCGAAGCCATTCCCACACCACGCGCTCCCTGGTTGAGCTTTTCCATCAGTCGCCAGTGCGACATTTGCAGAGCTGGTGCCAGACCAAAGAACAATCCGGTAATGACGGATACTGCCATTACAAAAATGAGCGTCCGTCCGTTGACTGTTACTTCGGACAGCCGAGGAAGGCTGGAGGGCACCAGTGTGAGCAAAACGTTCTTCAGCCAGAAGGTCAGCGGCACGGCCAGCAGTCCGCCGCAAAGTGAGAGCACGACGCTCTCCGTCAAAGTTTGCCGAACCAGTCTCCAGGTCCCCGCTCCCAAGGCCTGCCGAATGGCGATTTCGCGTTGACGCGCAGAGGAGCGCGCCAGCAGCAAGCTGGCGATGTTGACGCAGGCGATCAGCAGTACGGCCCCGACCGCTGCCAGCAGCAGGTAAAGCATCAGGCTGACGTTGCCGACCACAACCTCTTGCAACGGTACCAGCCGCAGTTGCCATCCTGCTGCTGCCGGATAATCCGTCGGGTATTGCTGGCGCAACTGCGCCGTAAAGGCGTCGAGCCGGGACTGGGCTTGTGCCATCGTCAAGCCGGGTTGGAGCCGCGCGATGGCCCCTGGAATAAAGCGCTGCGTTCGCACGGGGGGATGCGGAAATGGGTCTGCGGCATAGCCAGCGGCAACCCATATCTCCACATCCTGACGGAGCGTCCGCCCAGGATGCCGGAAGTCCGGCGGCATCACTCCGATGATGGTGTACAAGTCGGTGTCCAGCCGGATCGCTTGCCCTAGCACGTTCGGATCGCCCCCGAACATCTTGTGCCACAGACTGTCGCTGATGACCGCGCCTTCAGAGAATCCGGGGCGATAATCTCCATCGTTGAACACGCGGCCCAGCGCCGGCTTCGCAGCCAGCAGAGTGAAAAAACTGGTACTCACCGCGTTGGCTTCCACTCGCTCCGGTTTTTCGCGTCCGGTGATGTTCGCATTGATGGGCCATACGGCGGAGACTTGGGTGAACACTCCGGAACGATTCTGAAAATCGTCGAGCTCGGGCTGCGACATCCCCCTATCCGTTAAATTGATCCCCGGCATATCAACCCTCACCGACACCAGTTGTTCGGGTTGCTGATAAGCCAAGGGCCGCAACAGCACGGCATCGACCACCGAAAACAGCGCCGTGTTGGCGGCGATGCCGAGTGCCAGCGTAGTCACGACAATGGCCGTAAAACCGGGCGCCTTGCGCAGCATGCGCAGTCCGTAGCGAACATCCTGAATCAGAGTTTCCATGTTGCTCTCGCTTACGGTGTTGCCACCGCAGGAATTCTCGCCTGCGGATTCGCTGGATCGCTGGTGATCCAGCCATCGAACAATTGAATGGTCCGGTGACCGTAGGCCGCGTTTACTTCTGAATGCGTCACTTGAATGATCGTCGTCCCCGCATCATTCAGCCTCTTGAACAGGTCCATGATTTCCTTCGACTGGCTGGAGTGCAGATTGCCGGTGGGCTCGTCAGCGAGAATCAGTTTCGGATTCCCTACCACGGCGCGGGCAACGCCCACTAGTTGCTGTTGTCCACCGGATAGCTGGCTGGGATACAGGTCCTTCTTGCCTACGATCTGGAAGCGATCCAGAATCTCTGCCACCATGCTGGCGCGCTGGCCGCGTGCAATGTTGCGATAAGAGAGCGGGACGTCGAGATTCTCGTAAACCGTCAAATTATCGAGCAGGTGATAACTTTGGAAAACGAACCCGATGTATTTGCGGTTCAGCTCGGAACGCTTCTTGCGATCGAGCTTGTGGACCTCGTGCTCCAGAAACGTGTATTCGCCGGCCCAGGAGTCATCCAGCATGCCGAGAATGCTCATCAACGTGGACTTTCCCGAACCGGAAGGACCCATCACAGTGATGAACTCGCCGTCGCGAATGTCGAGGTTGATACGCCGCAGCACGTAGGTCACTCCGGCGCCGGTTTTATAAGTTCTTTCAATATTGCGTAGCTGAATCATTGTTCGCTCCAAACAAACTCTTCGCGTCCTTTGCGTTGTCTTGGCGATCTTTGCGGTCAGAAGCTCTCAACCGCAAAGATCGCAAAGGGCTCGCTAAGGTCGCTAAGAAGATCACTTCACTCTTCCCGCAGCGCATCCAACGGATCGAGCTTGGTGGCGCGATACGCCGGGATGTAGCAGCCAACGAGAATCAACGCCAACACGACCACGGGCACCACCGAGAACGTTCCCCAATCGCGCGCGCTCACGCCGAACAAAAGACTCTCCATAAGGCGCGTCAAGCCGAAAGCTCCGACAACCCCTACAACCACGCCAGCCACGGCAAGCCTGGTTCCCTGGCCCATGATCAGGCGCAGAACGTTGCGTCGTTGTGCTCCCAAGGCAATACGAATTCCAATCTCCCGCGTGCGTTGCGACACCGAATACGCCATGACTCCATAAATGCCGACTGCGGCCAAAGTTAATGCCAGCGTCGCGAAGGTTCCGATCAACCACATGTCGAAACGCCTCAGCGATCCGGAATCGGCAACCATCTCTTCCATGCTTTTCACGCCAAACACTGGTACGGTCGCATCCACGTCGGCTACAGCCGAGCGAATCGAACTGAGCATGCCAGCACTATTGGCACTCCGAACCGCGATGCTCATGGTGCCTTCGAGCTGCGGAAGGAATGCCTCCGGCACCTGGGTATAGGGGTAATAGGCAGTAGGCTCAACGTCGGTAACATCAGCTGCCCAATGGCGGACGTCTGCGGCCACTCCGACTACCGTGTACCATTCGCCTCCGGTAATCTCAGGCTTGATCCGCTTGCCGATGGCATCTTCCTTGGGCCAGTAAAGCTTAGCCAGGCTCTCGCTGACCACCGCAACGCGTGGGGACGCCGTGGTCTCGTGATCATCGAACTCGCGGCCCTTCTTCAGAGCAATCTGCAAGCCGTTAAAATACCCCGGCCCGATGGCACGAAAGCGCGTGACGATCGGGATTTGATCCGGCGGTGGAGGCGTGCCTTCGATAGAGATCGCCATCGAAGGGTCCGAACCACTCATGGGAAGATTTCTCGCCAGCACTGCCGACTGAATCCCGGGTAACGCCCGCACCCGCTCCAAAACCTGCTGATAGAAAAGTGGAATGCGCTCGCCTTTGTATTGGGCCGGTGAGGCGATGCGAAACGTCAACTCCCCTGTGGGATTAAAGCCCGGTTCGATGCTTTCCGCATGCCACAAACTCTTGAGAGATAGGCCGGCTCCAATCAACAGAATCGATGCCAGCGCGGTCTCGGTAACCACCAGCACCACGCGGTACTTGCCGAAGCCTCCACTGCTGCCGCGTGATCCTTCTTTCAGCGTTTCGCTGACATTGACGCGCGAGGCTTCAAGCGCCGGGACAACTCCAAACAGAATTCCCACTACGCCGCAAAGCAGAACCGTGTAGGCGAGCACGGTGAGGTCGATGGCAACCGTGTCCACAGCCGGGATGCTGGAGGGATGAATCGCAACCAGCACCTTGATCGCGGTCCAGGCCAAGCCCAGGCCCAACACGCCACCCAAAGTCGAAAGCAGCACACTCTCGGTCAGCAATTGCAGGATCATCCGGCCGCGGCCTGCGCCCAGCGCTGTGCGGATGGAGAGTTCCCGGCGTCTACTAGTCCCGCGTGCGAGCAGGAGATTGGCCACATTGGAGCAGGCAATCAGTAGAACAAAAGCTACTGCACCCAGCAGAAGTAATAAGACCTGCTTCACGTTTCCGTTCAGGAACTCCCTAATTGGCATCAGCGTGACGCCCAAACCACCCTCACCCTTGGGGTCCTGCGTCTTGAGTCGCGCTGCCATCGTGCTCAGCACCGTCTCCGCCTGCTTTTGCGTGCTTCCCGGAGTCAACCGGATAAACGCAAACATCCAGTGGACGTTGCGCGCCGACGCCTGCGCATTCGTGGTTTCCAGTTGCAACGGAACCCAAAATAGTTCCTGGTCCGAAAGCACGTGAAAGCCACGTGGCATTACCCCGACTACGGTGTAAGGAGAGCCATCCAGATTGACAACTTTTCCCAGAATGTCGCTGCTCGATTCAAACCGTGTCTGCCACATGGCGTGGCTCAAGATGACGAATCCGCCGGCGCCGGGGTGGTCCTCATCCGGCGAAAATCCCCGTCCGATGGCCGGCTGCACGCCCAGCACCGGAAACAGATCAGAGTTCACTTTTCCGCCGGCGATTCGCTCCGGAACATCCTTCCCTGCCAGGTTGTAGCTGACGCCCGAGAACACGCCCATGTGCGCCAGAATGTCTCCCTGCTGCTGCATTTCCAGAAACGCGGGCGTGGAGAAAGCATTGGGCTGGCCATTCGACATCGTCTTCCACACCACCATGACGCGGCTGGGATCGAGAAACGGCAGCGAATGCAGCAGCACCGAGTTGATCACACTGAACATTGCCGTGTTCGCGCCGATGCCCAGCGCCAGCGTCACCACGGCGACCACGGTAAAGCCCGGCGACTTCCGCAACATGCGGAGACCGTAACGAACGTCCTGGATCAGATTCTCCATTTCAGCTCAATCCCTTATTCATCGCGCAATGCCACCATCGGCTGCACCTTGGTCGCCCAATGCGCCGGCAAGTAGCTCGCCAGAAGCACCGTGGCCAGTAGCAAGACCGAGGTCAGCAACAGGGTGAGCGGATTAAACAGGCTCACGCCGTAAAGCAGGCTCGACAACGCACGCCCGGCAACGAACGTCGCAACCAGTCCCAGCAGCAGGCCGAGCGCTGCCAGTCGTATCCCTTGGCCGAGAATCAGCCGCAACACGTCTCCCCGCTCCGCACCGAGAGCCACACGAATTCCCAGTTCACGAGTTCGCAATCGCACCGAATAGCTGATCACTCCATACAGACCCAGCGCCGCCAACAACAACGCGAGTCCGGCAAAGATTGAAAGCAGCGCGACCAGGAAGCGGCGGCCGACCAGCGAACTGTCCACCCGCTCTTCCATGGTTTTCAGGTCATAGAGTGGCTGGTTGGGGTCGACTCGTCGGATGGCCGCCTGCATGGCGCTGCCCAGAGTCTCGGGATGGGCGCTGTCCGTGCGGACAGCAATTTCGCCTCCAGGGTTCGGGGATTGCGCCAACGGAAGGAAATAAAAACCCTCCTTTACATCCGCTTCCAAGGAACTACTTTTTGCATGAGCCACGATCCCGACCACCGTCATCCAGGGAGAGTTGCCCCCAAAACCAATGTGCTGCCCGATGGGATCCTCGTTCGGCCAATACTGGTGGGCAAGCGTGGTATCGATCATGGCTACGAGTTCGGTCTTCGCACGGTCTTCCGCTGTGAAGAAGCGCCCGCGCAACAGCGGGACGCGAAGGGTCGAAAAGTAATCCGGAGAAATGAGTCGAATACTGCCGTGCGGGCCAGGATCGTTCGGCGGCGTCACTCGCCCTTTGATCTCGAACGAAGAGAGTCCGCCATTATTCGAGAATGGCAGAGCATCCGAGATGGCGGCATCCTTTACGCCCGGAATATTTTTTAACTCCTGTTCAGCTGCGGTCAGGAACGCTACCTGTTGTTCATCGGTTTTATAAGTGCGTGGAAGCGAGAACACGGCAGTCATCAGCCCGTGAGGCTCGAATCCCGTGTCCAACCGTTCCACCTGCGCCAAGCTGCGTAGCAATAATCCAGCGCCCACCAAGAGCAACATCGCCAAGCCGATCTCGCCCACCACCAAACCCGAGCGCAAGCGTTGACGCACTTTGCCCGAAGTGCCCGAGCGGCCTCCTTCTTGCAGCACCTGAAACCAGCGGCTGTGGGTCATGTGCCAGGCCGGCACCGTCCCGCACAGAAATACGCACAGAACACCAACAAAGGAGACAAACAGCAACACCGGCCCGCCCATATGGACGCTAAGATTGGCGGCCAGAGTCGCCGGAGCCAGCAAGAGCAATAGTGGAATGGCGAAGTGAGCCAGGGCAAGACCAAGTAAGACTCCCACCACCGCCAAGACCAGACTCTCCAGCAGCGCCTGCTGAATCAACCGTCCATTACCTGCCCCGAGAGCGATTTGAATCGAGACTTCATGTTGTCTTCCGGTGGCGCGTGCCAGCAGCAATCCCGCGATATTGGCGCACGCGATCAGCAAAACGGTGGCGACCGCCGCGAGCAGGATAGCGAGAGGCTTGCGCAAATTGCCGGCGACAAACTCAACCAAGGGCATGGCGAACATGCCCCAACCGGCGCTTTGGGCATAGCTGTCTTTACCTTCCACGGCAATCTCCTGCGCCGTCCGCAGCCGCAGAAACGCGTTCGCCTGTTCGACGCTTACGCCGGGGCGCAGACGCGCAACTCCAAAGAGGCTCTCGTTGAAGCGAAACTTGCGGTCGAAGTACTGGCTCGATGGTAGAGCGATCGGCGTCCACAGCTCAGTGCCGTTGGGCCAATCGAAATCCGGCCGCATCACACCCACCACCTGGTACGACTCCTGATTTAGAAGAAGACTCTTTCCCACCAAACCAGGGTCGCCCCCGAATCTCTGTTTCCAGGTGTGGTAGGACAGAACCACTTCGTGATTGGCATTGGGCTGGTCTTCCTCAGGGCGGAAAACCCGCCCCAGGTAGGGGCTCGCCCAGAAAACGTCGAACCATTGCCAGGAAACATTCGCACCCACTAACCGCTCCGGCGTGGTGCCGTCGCCGTTGTAGTTAAAATTGGCGGCCTGAAGGACGGCCGCGGAGGTCACCACGTCCTTGCCGGTCACGGCGTCACCGAAATCGGGTGCGGAAATACCAATGTTCGAGAGATCGGCCAACGCGTATTTCGCTCGAAGCGCGATTACGCGGTCAGGATGCGGAATGCCGCTCGGGTTCAGCAGAATGGCGTTCATCACGCTGAAGACAGCAACGTTCGCGCCGATGCCCAGTGCCAACGTCAGCGCAGCCACCACCATGAAACCCGGACTCTTGCGCAAACCGCGTGTCGCGTATCGGAGATCGTGCAGCGTTCCCGTCATTCTCTCCTCCTTATTCGTCCCTCAGCGCCACCATGGGGTCGACCTTCATGGCCCGGCTTGCCGGCACGCAGCATGCCGATAAGGCCACCGCGATCAGAAGACCAGCGACGGTGGCGAACGTAGCCGGATCGCTGGCGCTGGTCCCGAACAACAAACTGGTCATGAGCCGCGTCGCCACGAGAGCCGCAGCCACACCGATGCCAACCCCGAACGCGGCGAGAATCAACCCTTGCCGCAAAACCATGCGCAGAACGTCGCTCCTCTGTGCGCCCAGCGCCACGCGAATGCCGATCTCCCGCGTGCGTTCGGCGACGCTATAGGACACGACGCCGTAAATTCCGGTGATGGCCAACAAAAGAGCCATTCCAGCGAACATCCCCAGCACCACCGTGCTGAACCGTGCCTTCGCCAGCGACACCCAGAGCAGATCCTCCATCGACCTGATGTCAGCCACCGGCTGATCTTTGTCCAAGCTCCAAACCGCTTGACGGACCTCAGGTGCCAGCGCCAGCGGATCGCCATCGGTGCGAATCACCAGCGTCATAAAGTTGTATGCCAGTTCGGGATGCGGCCAATAAGCCGTTGCGGCAACTCCAGCATCCAAACCGGCATGTTTTACGTCGCCCACAACCCCGATCACCTGACTGGGCACGTCCACATCCTTCATGTGAATTGTCACGCGCTTCCCGACGGGGTCTTCATTCGGCCACAGTTTCTTGGCCATCGACTGGCTGATCACAACCGTATGGGTAACTTCACGAGCCTCGCGATCGGTGAAGGATCTTCCGCTAAGCAGCGGGATTCCCAGAGTTTCGAAGAAATGCGGTTCGACGACCGCAACATCGACCTCGGGCTGTTCAGCGGCCGAAAGTGGCGGGCGACCTTCCACCTCAACACCGGTGGCGGCAATGTCCCCGGTGAATGGGAGGTACGCATCAGCACTGGCAGAGCGCACGCCCGGCAGTTGCCGGACGCGCTCCAGCAGTTGCGCATAGAACTCGGATATCTTCGCGTCCTCCTTATATTTGGAACTCGGCAGTTCCACTCGCGCCGTCAATATCCCCTTCGACTGGAATCCGGGATCGACAGCCATCAACCGACTGAAGCTGCGAATCAGGAGGCCGGAACCGGCAAGCAAGACCAGCGCCAATGCGATCTCCGCCACCACAAAGCTGTTTCGCGTTCGCCCGCTGCGAACTCCCTCCGAGCCACCGCGGCCGCCCTCCTTCAGTTCGTCATTCGGTCGAGCACGAGCAGCATGAACTGCGGGCACGACTCCGAAGAGCAGACCAGTAACCACGGCGATGCCAGCAGTGAAGGCGAGAACGCGTAGGTCAACTTGTGCACCTTCCAGCGGGACCAAACCTTTGGGCGCCAGTGCGAGAAGCGCACTGGCGCTCCAGCGTGCCAAAAGCAGGCCGGCTGCCGCGCCCATCGCGGCAAGCAGAAAACTCTCAGTGAGCACCTGGCGAATGACCAGCCACGGTCTTGCACCAAGCGCGACGCGAATGGCAATTTCGTGGCCCCTCGCCTTGGAGCGCGTAAGCAGGAGTGTGGCCACGTTGGCGCAGGCAATCAGCAAAACCAGTCCCACAGCCCCCAGCAATATCCGAAGCGCAGGCTCAATCGCTCCTACCAATTGAGTCCGCAGCGGCACCAGATTGACCGTCCAATTCTTCATCGACTGCGGATCTTGGACTTCCAAACTCATTGCCAGGCTGGTCATGGCCGACTGCGCCTGGGGCAGAGTCACTCCGGGACGCAACAATCCGACGGCTTCCAGATAGCGGCCGTGAAAGCTGGGATCCTTCTCCGAGAAAGTCAACGGGAGCCATGCGTTAGGTTGTTCCTGCCCGAAAGATCCGTGTTTGACAAAAAACTGGAACCCACGCGGCATCACTCCCACCACAGTTTGCGGCTTGCCATCCAACACGATGTTGCGGCCGACAATTCGCGGATCGGAACCAAAACGGCGCTGCCATAACTCAAAACTGAGCACCACCACGTCATTAGCGCCATCCATACTGTCTTCCGAAGCCAGCAACGTGCGGCCCAGGGCCGCATTCACGCCCAAGACAGAAAAGAAGTTGGGGCTTACCTCCTGCACATTGAGCCGCTCCGGCGCTGCGCCTCCGGTCAGGATCTTGGTCCAGTTGAAGTACGCAGCGGTCTGCTCAAATACAGTGGCATGCTCTTGCCAGTTCAAAAACGTAGCCGGCGAAGTGGGGTTCTGCTGCTCGCCGTCAGGCAGCCGTTTTTCCCAAATCATCACCAAGCGATTGGCGTTGGGATACGGCAGAGGACGGATGAGCACCGCATTCACCACGCTGAAGATCGCAGTATTAGCGCCGATGCCCAGCGCCAGCGTAATCACTGCTACCGCAGTAAAGCCGGGACTCTTCCGCAACATGCGAAGGCCATAGCGAAGATCCTGAAGCAAGGTCTCCATCATTCATACCTCAGAGCCACCATAGGATCGACTTTCGCGGCACGCCGCGCGGGATTGGCAGCGGCGCACAGTGTGACCAGGATGGTGAAAGCTGCGGCCGTCGCGTAGATTGCCGGGTCGCGGGGACTGACTTCCACCAGCGAGGCGGAGACCACCCGCGCCAGTGCGACTGCCAGAAGCGATCCCAAAACCAGGCCGGGAAGCGCGAGCGTCAGACATTCGCGAACGATCATTCGCATCACCTGGAGCGGCTGTGCGCCCAGCGCTACCCGAATGCCAATCTCGTTGGTCCGCTGCGCCACCGAATACGCCATCACGCCATAAAGGCCAATGGCAGCCAGCAACAAGGCCACCGAACCCAGCGTGCCCAGCAGACTGGCGGCGATTCTTTGTGCGAACAGTGAAGCGCCAATGTATTCCTCCAAAGCCATGGCACTAAACACCGGAACTGCGGGATCAATCGCGTTGCCTTCGCGACGTAGCGCCGTGACTGCATCGTTCACTGGCCCCGAAGTGCGGACGAAGAACTTCAGCCCCATTTCCGGCCGGTAAATCTGACGAATCGGAGCGTAGAAATACGGGGCCGTGTTTTCCGTGAGCCGCAGGATCTTGCTGTCATCGACCACGCCCACCACCGTGAACCATTTGCCCCAGCCCTGCACTTTTTGGCCAATCGGCTCCTGATTCGGCATGAAATGGCGCGCGAATTCTCGAGTCACGATCATTACCGGCGGATGCTCTCTATCATCCTGCTGGTTGAAGTCCCGGCCCTCGAGCAAGGGTATCTTCATCAAGTCGAAGTAGCCGGGTGCAACCAGGTTGCGGAATATCTTCATGTTTTCGTTGGGCCCGGGAACGTAGCCCTGAATCTGTAGGTCCTCCCACGACCCAGCTCCGATGCTGAGCGGCACATAATCGCCGTAGCTGACGGCGGTCACTCCCGGCTGACGCTCCATTACCTCGCGCACTCGGCGGCAAAATGAGTCGGCCTGGCCGGCGTCGTAGCCGGCAGCCGAAAGGTTCATCTGGGCCATGGCAACGTGATGCGGATCGAAACCGGGTTGGATAGATCGCGCCATCTGAAAGCTTTTGACGAAAAGTCCCGCGCCGATGATCGCCACCACCGCCAACGCAACTTCCGAGGTGACCAGCAGTCCACGCAAGCGTTGCGAGCGGGTGCTCGACGTTCCGCTGCGTCCGCCTTCCTTGAGCTTTTCGTTGACGTCGCCACGTACGGAATGCATCGCTGGAGCAACTCCGGCAAGCCCGGCCACCGCGAAAGCCAGCCCAACCGTGAAAAGCAGCACGCCAAAATCAATCGGAGGGCGAAGCATGCTAGGAGTTGCGGACGCGGGCACAAGCCATTGCAGCGATCCACCCAGCCACTCCGCCATCACGAGGCCTGCCAGCGCCCCACCCACCGCGATCAGTAAACTCTCGGTGAGCAGCTGGCGCGCCACGCGCGAGCGCGGCGCTCCTAAAGCCAGACGCACACTGAGCTCTTTCTGACGGCCGACCGCACGCGCCAGCAGCAAATTCGCAACGTTGGCGCATACGATCAAAAGCACAACCCCGCAAGCGCCCATCAGGATGCTGAGCGGAGCCAGCAACGAATCCTGAATACCGTAGTGCGATTTCCATAAAGGCAGGAGCGTCGCGCTCATGCCCTGGTTGGTATCGGCATCGGCCTGAGCATTGTGCAGGGCCAACGCTTGCACTTCAGCCCGAGCCTGCTCGAACCCCACTCCCGGCGCAAGCCGAGCCAGCACCCGGAACATACGAGTCTTGCGGTCGCGCAGCATCCAGTCGCCGGTCGAGCTGAGTTGCCCGAACATGGTGGCGGGAGCCCACATTTCGAGCGACAGTCCGGGCATGGACCCGTGGAAGTCCTCAGGCGCAACTCCGATAATGGTGTAGGGATAACGGTTGATGCGCACGGTTGTGCCGACCACCGCCGGATCCGAGTGATAGCGATTCTTCCACATCGCATAGCCGATGACGGTTACGGCGTGGGCATTCTGTTCATCACCCTGCTCCGCCGTGGAAAAGAAACGACCGAGTGCCGGCTTCACGCGCAGCACTTCGAAGTAGTTGCCTGAAACCGCTTCTCCCCACACGCGCTGGACTTGCTTTTCATCGCCGACCGCGAGGTCCATCGGCTGAGTCACGGTCATGGAATCGAACAGTTTTGTATTGTCACGAAAATCACGGAAGTCCAAATAAGACGTCGGCGTCCATTCGCCAGAAGGAGTCAGCATCTCGAGCGCAACCACGCGTTCTGGCTGACTCGCGCCGGGCAGCGGATTGAGCAGCACGGTGCGAATCCAACTAAAGATGGTGGTGCTCGATCCAATCCCGACCGCGATGGTCAGGATGGCCACCGCGGCAAAGCCGGGGTTTTTCACCAGCATCCGCAGACCATACCGAACATCTTGAAGAAAGGTTTCCATCACTCGTACCTCAGGGCCACCATGGGATCGACTCGCGTGGCCCGGCGAGTAGGAATCCAGGCGGCGACGAGCGCGGCAAGACCCGTCAGCAAGGTGGTAGCGACCAAAGTTAATGGATCGGCGCTGGAAATCCCGAAGAGCTGACTCTTGATGAGCCTGCCGAGAATGAGCGCCAAAGGCAGCGCGACAGCGATGCTGATGCCCGCGAGCTTCGCCACTTCTGACAGCACCATGCGTGCAACGGCTCCGCGGCTGGCGCCCAGAGCGATTCGTATTCCAATCTCGCGCGTGCGCTGTACCGTCGCATACGCCAGGACTCCGTATAATCCGACTGCTGCGAGTAGAGTCGCCAGCACTCCGAAACTCGCGGCCAACAAAGCGATGATTCGTTCCGTGCTCAGGCTGTCGTCAATCTGCTGGTCCATCGTGATCAGCGTGTCGACCACCAATTTCGAGTCCAGTCTTTGCATCGCGCTGCGAATGCCAGCCTCAGTTGATTGGGGGGCCTGCCAGGTCCGCACATAAAACTGGAGCGGAACTTCACCAGCTTCCTTCGCCTGGAGATAGGGAACAAAAACGCTGCGCCTTATGTCCTCGCGCACACCCTCATGCTTTGCGTCCTGCACAACTCCGACGATCTGGATGTCGGGCTTGGCGTCCTGACCGCCCTTAGTTGCGAAATAATGCCCGAGGGCTTGCTGCGGGCTTCCGAAGAAATGCTCCGCGAAACTCTTGTTGACAACGGCGACCTTGGCAGCATCGGGGCCATCCTGAGCTGTGAAGTTGCGTCCCGCGACCATTGGTCTTTTTAACGTCGCAAAGTAGTCCGCGGTGATGATCGACCATTCCGCGTTCATGTTCTCGTCTTCCTTGGCCGCGTAGCCGGCAATCGTAATGGTGCTGCCCTCGGTGTTGCCGGAAAGTTCCGGATCATTCGTCGCTGCCACTGACCTTACGCCCGGCAAGGCGGAGAGGGTTTCGAGCGCACGATTCGACAATGCGGGAACATCTTTCGGATCGTATCCGGCTAGTTTGGCGTCGAGGCCGAAAGTCAGCAGGCGGTCAGTTGCGAAGCCAACGTCGAAGGTCTTAAGTTTGTACAGTGTCCGCAGGAAGAGCCCCGAGCCCAGCAGAAGCAGCAAGCTCAAGCCAATCTGCAGCCCGACGGACACTCTCCGAAAACGTGAGCCGCCCCCGGCCACACTGATGGTCTGTTGCTTGAGAGTCGGCGTCAGGTCCGGATGCCAGAACTGAGCCGCGGGCGCAAGGCTGAATAGCAAGCTAACGACCAAAGCAATACCAAAGTTGAATAGCAAAATCCGTAGATCGGGAGCCGACGCAAAGGGCACCTGCTGGCCCGAGTCCGTGTACATCATTTGCACTAACAACCCTGATACTCGGGGTGCGAGCAGTAAACCCAGCGCCCCACCGGCCAGACCAAGCAGCGCTCCTTCAACCACGAGCTGTTGCAGGATCCTCCCTCGCTGCGCTCCCAACGCATAGCGCACCGAAATTTCCCGTACTCGCCCGGCAGCGCGTACCAGCAACAGGCTCGCCACATTTGCGCATGCGATCAGCAGCACCAGGCCCACCATGCCCATCACAATCAGCAGTGCAGTGCGGATGTTTTCGCGCAAAGGGGAAAAGCCCAGTGCGCCATCGAGCAGCGAAAGATGGCTGTCGGTGAGAAAACGTTGCACAAATGAAGCTGAGCGGTTCTGTATCTGTTTGAGCTCTTCCGTGCGTAGGGCGTGCCACTGAATGTCGATTCCAGCCTCCGCCTGCTTCCGGCTCACTCCGGGGCTCAGCCGGGCGAAAATGTTCAACCACTTGGATCGGTGGTTATCCAGGTCATTCCAGCCCGGCGTGATTTCTGGCTTCATCATCATGGGCACGAACATATCGGGTGCGTCGCCAACCACCACGCTGAGAAATCCCGGCGACACGACGCCGACGACGGTAAAGGGATGCCCATTAATAAGGATTGCCTGATTCAGAATTCCCGGGTCAGCCCCGAAGCGGCGCTGCCAGTAACCAAAACTCACAACCGCCACCGGATTCGCATTCTGCGTGACATCGTCGGACTGCAACAGCAATCGCCCCGTCGCTGGCTGGACTCCGAGAACATCGAAGTAATTGCCGCTGACGAGTTCGGCATTTGCGAGTTCAGGCTGGTTGTGCCATTGCACGCCAACCTGCCTTGAGAACGTCGCCAGCATTCCGCTGAATACGGTATTGCGATCACGCAAATCGTGGTACATCGGGTAGGAGAAATAGTCTCCGTGATCATGACTGCGCGAACTCGTGCGTCCGGTGTCCGACCCGGAGGAGTGAAGTTGGACCAACTGTTGTGGATCACGCACCGGCAGGCGGCGCAGCAGGACTTGATCAAACAGGGTGAAAATCGCAGTGTTGGCGCCGATGCCCAGCGCTAGTGTAATGACGGCTATGGCGGCGAAGCCAGGGCTCTTCCGCAGCATCCGCAAGGCGTAGCGGACATCTTGCAGCAGCGATTCCATTAGCCAACCTCAACGCTCTCCTCGACGACCCTTCCATCGAATAGGTGGATCTGGCGGTCAGCGTGGCGTGCAAAGCGGGGATCGTGCGTGACCATGCAGATGGTCGCGCCTTCGCGGTGCAGGTCGCGCAACAGGTCCATTACAGCCTCGGCATTCCGTGAATCCAGGTTTCCCGTGGGCTCGTCAGCCAGCAGGATCGACGGTGTTCCGGCTAACGCGCGGGCCACAGCCACACGCTGCTGCTGACCTCCAGAGAGTTGCGAAGGATAGTGCTTGGTGCGGTGATTCATGCCCACGCGTTCCAGCGAGTTGTGTACCCGTTCCTTGCGCTCGTTGGAGGGCATACCGCGATACGTCAGCGGTAATTCCACATTCTCATACACGTTGAGATCACCAATCAGATTGAAACTTTGAAAGATAAATCCAATCTCGCGGTTGCGAATGCGCGAGCGCTCGCTGATGTCGAGATTGGCCACCGAGTGGGTGTTCAATACATACGTCCCGTCGGTGGGCGAATCGAGTAACCCGATGATTGCCAGCAACGTCGATTTGCCCGATCCGGAAGGGCCAGCGATCGAAACGTACTCGCCCTTGCGAATCTGCATGTGAATTCCGGAGAGTGCATGGGTCTCGACTTCATCGGTGTAGAAAACCTTGGTGATGTTCTCCATGCTAATCATGGTTCCCGCGTCAGCCATTGAAGTTCCTTTCAAACCTTTTGATCTCTGTGCACCTCTGTGACCTCTGTGGTTAGGCCTTTTCTCAACATAACCACAGAGGTCACAGAGGAGCACAGGGCTGCTATTCCAAACGAATCCGGTCAAAATTGTCCCAGCGCGACATGTCCGACAAAATAACCTGGTCGCCCTCTTTCAACCCTTGCAGAATTTCCACTGTGTTCACCGAGCTGCGACCGAGCTTCACCTGGGCGCGCACCGCGTTGCTTCCATCAATCTCCAGCCTGAACATGCCCACCGTACTCTGCTCCTGCCCAAACGCCGGACGTCCCACATAAAGCACGTTTTGCATCTTTTCCAGATCGATGGTCCCATCCACGCTAAGATCCGGCCGCGCTCCCTGCGGGAGTGCGCTGTCCAGGGCCACGTCCACAGTCACAGTCCCATTTACAACAGACGGATCAATCCTCACAACGTGACCAGGAATCTGCCCGTTGTGGGTGTCTACTGAGGCTGGTTGCCCTAGCTGGATGTCTTTGGCCTGGGTTTCGGCGATCTTTAGCTCGGCCTTCAGCCGCTGCGGCTGGACTACTTTCGCAAGAGTCGTCCCGGGAGTCACAAACTGGCCGATTTTTAGGGTCTGCTCTTGCAGCACGCCGTCTATGCCGGCGCGGACGCGCAGGCGGTCGAGCTGGCTTTTCTTTAGTTCTGCCAGCGCGCGAAACTCCTCGACTTCGGCTTGTTTGGCTTGCAGCTGGGCGATCAGGACTTCGCTGCTGTTGGTCAGCCGCTGCTTTTCAATGTCATTGCGAGTGGAGAGTTCCTCGGTTTTCTGGTTGGAGACTTTCTGACTCAACTGCGAGATAACTCCCAGCTTGGCCAGCTCGGTGTCGATGTCCGATTGCATTTTGGCCTGGCTATATTCCGACTGGGCCTGCGCCGACAGCGACTTCTGCGCCAGCACCTGACTCGCAAGCGCGACTTGCAGATTCTTGTAATCGGCCTCGGAGGCCTTCAGTTTCCATTCGGAATCAAGCGCTTCCTGTGTAAGCTGCGGATTGCTCATCTCGAGCAGAATGGTGTCAGCCTTAACCTGGGCACCGGGAAGTTCCAGAATCTTGTCTACTCTGCCCTCGGTGATCGCAGGCAGAAACTGGATCGAGCCTTCCATGGGAACCAGCGTTCCCAGTCCGCGGACCTGGCGAAGAACCGAACCGCGCTTGACGGTATCGACCCAGACCGTAGAACGTTCCACGGTGGGCGCGGCCGGCTTGAGGCGGGACAGCCCCATGGTCACGAGAGCGAGCAAGACAATTCCGGCGCCTATATAAATGATTTGGCGGCGACGTTTTTTGCGGGAGACATCAGGCCGAGCGATATCCATTGGTACCTCACAAGGGCACGCCCTCTACCACAGCACAATATCAGGCAAGCATCACAGAAGAAAAGACTTATATGGACTCCACCAGCTGGCAGAAAAAAGCTTTCTGTCCACTCATGGGAGCGACCGTCCGATTCCGAACAGCTTCCCTTGGGATTTCTCTGCGCACTCCGCGGCCGTTCCTTGCGAGCTCTGCGTTTTAAGGTTGGGTAAGTTTCGGCAAAATCAAAACCCTAAAACGCGGAGATCGCAGAGAACGACCGGAGTGCGCAGAGATTTGCCCCATTCCAATCCGTCCATTATTCTGATATCACTCTCGCCGGGCTATCAGCGGCCAAATCTCAAGGAGAACTAGAAACAATGATGGTACGAACCGGCAACGCCCGCAACTATCTTCTTTTAGGACTGGTACTTCTCATGGCAGGAACAACTTTTGCTGCTTCCAACATCTACGACTTCACCCTCCCCAACATTGATGGTAAGCCCATGCCGCTGTCCGAGTTCAAAGGCAAAGTCGTGCTAATGGTCAACGTCGCCAGCCAGTGTGGATACACTCCGCAATACACCGCCCTCGAAGCCATCTACGAAAAGTACAAAGCCCAGGGCTTTGTGATCGTCGGCTTCCCCGCCAACAACTTCGGCCTTCAGGAGCCCGGCACCAACGAAGAGATCAAGACCTTCTGCACTCGCAAGTACAGCGTGACCTTCCCCATGTACAGCAAAGTGTCAGTCAAAGGCGACGACCAGACGCCGCTTTATCAATACCTAACCAAAGACACGCCCGCGGGCATCAATGGCGACATCAAGTGGAACTTCACCAAGTTCCTGGTGGATCGCAATGGCAAAGTGGTGCAGCGCTTCGAGTCTAAGATCACACCGGATTCGGCGGAAGTGACTTCGGCGATTGAGAAACAGCTGAAGCAATAATGGTGCAGGCGGGTGCCCCACGTCTCGCCTCTTTTGCGAGACGTGGGCTTACCGGGTCATCGTCATCCGCGCAAATTCCTGCCTCTTGCCGTCCTTTTCGTTGTCCATGTCCCAACGCCAGCTCTTGGATTTGTCATCGTAAGTGAAGGTCGTGTAGAAGTTGCCGCTTTCTGACTTGAAGACCATCGGGATAGAAGAAGCCTTCTTCTCCGCGTAGCCTCGCAGCGAGAATCCGCCGCCGTAAACGTCGGTCCAGTAAACGACGTATTGCTGCTTGTTCGCATCCCAACCAATCGTGACGATGGCTTCATATTGCGGCTCGGCCGGATCGCTCGCCAGCCGCTCCCGCGAGACCTCGTGAATTTGCACCCATTGATGATTCAGCACCCATTGGATATCCACATCGTGCGTCGTGCGCGTCTTGCGAATGGTGCCGCTCAGCACCCATTTGCCAGTTAAGGAATTCAGGAGCTGGTCTTCAAGGACTGGCTGTTGCCCATACGCCATTGGCACTGCGGCGGAGCCAATGAGAACCATCACACTTGCTAACGAGACTCGAAACAGGATCGACGGTCGCATTCGCAAACTTTCACCTGTCCTCTTCTGATCTGGGAGCGCGATGATTGTACACGAGGGTCGCGTGCGAATCCGATCCCTAAAACAGATTGTCATCCTGAGCGAAGTGGCCGCTTCGCGAAGCGAAGCGACCACGGAGTCGAAGGACCCCTGCACTCCAAAACCCAGCACGGGCGTTTCAGGGAGTTCTCCCCAGTCACGAGACAGCATCGTGAGAATGCCTCGCGGTGTTCGTCTCACTGCAGGCAGGCATGAAGAAAATTCTCTTTTCTGTCCCAATTCGGGCTTTTTTTGCCCCAAAACCAGTTTGGGACACGGAGTCCGAAAATCTTGTCAAGGGGTCTAAATCGACTATTTCCCCGCATATCGATCATTCGCATGGAAATATAAATTTCGATTTCGTGTCTCACTTACCTGACTGATTTGCTATTCTGGATATATAGACACTTTCATGGGGCGCGGATCAACTCCGCGCCTTTTTTGTTTCTGGCAACCACCCAATCAGCACAACTTAAAGGAAGGATCAAGCGCCGGCGCGAGCTGGCGCGTTTGTATTTATGGCGACAGATTCCATCAACTCGCAACAGCCAGGACTCAACCAGGAGCAAGCGCTCCAATACGCCACCCGCCACCCCAAGCTTCGCGGCGAAATCGCTGAAATGGCATTCTTACTCAAGGCCGCCCGCCTGGGACTCTGCGTCTCCAAGCCCTACGGCGACAGCCGCGCTTACGACTTCGTCGTCGACTCCGGGACGCGCTTCTGGCGCGTCCAGGTGAAGTCCACACACCAGCCTCGCGGCAAGGGATACAGCCTCACCGTCCAACACTTCACGTCTCAGGGCTCGCCGCACTATACCCCCGAAGAAATCGACATGTTAGTCGGATACGTCGTCCCCGCCGACGCCTGGTACATACTCCCACTCGACGCCTTTCTGCCCCGTCGCCAGCTCCGCCTCTACCCCAACGGTGGCCGCCGCGGCTCCGGCCGCTTCGAGGCCTACAAGGAAGCTTGGCACCTGCTCACCTAGACGCGTGGGCGGACACTCTGTCCGCCAGATAACAAAAACAATTAGACTTGAAATACAAAGGCGCCAACCGCTGCCCTACCGAGGAGGAATACCTAGTGGCGTTCAAGAAAGTACAGCCGAAGGGCTCGGTCCCGGACAGTCCGGATGAGCTCCTGCGGGATCTGCCGCGTCGCAAGATTCCCGATGTGCTTCCGCATCAACGAGAAATCATGCGGAGCTATGCTGAGACGGCACTAGGGATCCCGGACGTTGCCCTTCAACTTCCGACGGGGAGCGGGAAGACGCTAGTCGGCCTGCTCATCGCGGAGTGGCGGCGCCGAAGAAATCAGGAGCGGGTAGTTTACCTGTGCACTACGCGGCAGCTTGTGAATCAAGCCGTCGAACAAGCGGAGGAAAAGTACGGCCTTTCGGTACGGGGTTTCACTGGCCGCGCCAAAGACTACGACCCAGCCGCCAGAGCAGACTATCGTAACGGAGACCGACTCGCTATAACCACGTACAGCAGTTTGTTCAATACAAACCCATTCTTCGACGATGCTGATATCGTCATTGTGGACGATGTCCATGCAGGAGAAAGCTACGTTTCGGGGCTCTGGTCCGTCCGGGTTGACCGCACCAACCCCGAGCATCGGGCGCTACATGCGGCCCTGAGAAACGTCATCAAACCTCACCTCGACCTGACCACTTTTAGTCGTTTGGAAGGAAAATGGGATAGCGCTTCGGAGCGTCGATGGGCGGACAAGCTGCCAACGCCAGAGTTCGAGGACGTCCGAGGTGAAATCGCTGAAGTGCTTGACGCGCACGTCGCGGACACCGACCTCAAACACTCGTGGTCGATGATCCGTGAGCACTTATCCGCATGTCACCTTTATTTCTCGTCCCAGGAGATACTGATTCGGCCACTCATTCCGCCCACGTGGACGCACGCACCCTTCCTAGACCCGAAGCAGCGTATCTACATGTCGGCGACACTTGGAGCTGGAGGAGACCTAGAACGAATGGTCGGCCGCCATCCCATCCAACGTCTCCCAGTCCCGAAGGGTTGGGACCGACAGGGGGTTGGTCGTCGGTTTTTCATTTTCCCTGATATGTCCCTGAAGGAGGAAGACGTAACGCTCCTGCGGCGTCGACTCATGCAGATTGCGGGACGGAGTCTGGTTCTGGTTCCGACCGACAAAATGCGCGACGAAATAGCAAAGGATGTCGTGGAGAATCTTAAGTTTCGCACCTTCGACGCGGATGCTATTGAGGATTCCAAGAAGCCCTTCGTTAGGAGCAAAGAAGCGGTAGCGATCGTCGCGAGTAGATATGACGGGATCGATTTTCCGGGCAACGAGTGCAGGCTCCTTTTCATTGAGGGCCTCCCCAAGGCCACAAATTTGCAGGAAAAATTCCTGATGTCACGAATGGGTGCTACCGTCCTGTTCAACGAACGGATTCAGACACGCGTGCTACAGGCTATCGGGCGATGTACTCGTTCGTTGGAGGACTTCTCAGCGGTCGTCGTATCCGGTGAGGAACTCCCTGAGTATTTAACCGACATCAAACGTAAGAAATTCCTACATCCGGAACTCCAGGCTGAGCTGTCCTTTGGCGTCGAGCAATCGAGAGACTCCACGGCCGACGGCATTGTTGAGAACTTTGAGACCTTTCTAGAAAACGGTAAGGACTGGGAGAACGTCAACCAGCAGATCGTGACGGCGCGGGCGCAGGCAGCCCAGAGCGTATTTCCCGCTATGGAGGACCTTAGTCGCGTCGTTGGTTATGAGATCGAGTTTCAAACTGCGTTATGGCAAGGGGACTACGAATCTGCAGTGGGGTCCGCGGAGCGCGTGCTTGGCGGCTTGGATGCCTCAGAACTGAGAGGGTATCGGGCTCTTTGGCATTATCTCGCAGGTTCCGCATCCTGGCTCGGTGCAGAAGCTGGGGTGTCGTCCCTGTCGGCAAAGGCCCGGGCACATTTTGATCATGCTAAATCTGCTACTCGCGGCATTCCGTGGCTTGTACGCTTGGCACGATATCAATCCGGCAACAACAATGTGGCGTCAGATGATTCCGTCCTGATGGAACAGATTGAAAGAGTCGAGGCCATGCTTGTGAAATTGGGCACTGTGCACGACAGGTCTTTCGCACTTCGAGAGAAAGACATTCTGGAGGGATTGGAATCCGATGATCGCTTCGAACACGCTCACATGCTGCTGGGGGAGGTTGTTGGATTCGAGGCGGGTAAGATCGAAGACCAGGGATCGCCAGACCCGTGGTGGATTATCGGGGATGTGTGCTTAGTGTTCGAAGATCACGCCGGCGCGAAGGATAGCTCAGCTATAGATGTGACAAAGGCGCGGCAGGTGTCTTCCCACCCGGCCTGGATGGTCGCCAACGTTCCCGCGAGCAAAGACGCCAAAATCCTGCCAGTGCTCGTCACGCCGGTCAAGAAGGCCCACTCGGCTGCGATTGTCCATCTGGCCGGTGTAGCTCTATGGCCATTACGCGACTTCAAGGAATGGGCGCAAAACGCTCTCGCCGCGCTGCGGGAGGTTCGGAAGACGTTTTTCGAACCAGGCGACCTAACGTGGCGCGAAAAGACAGCTGAGCTGTTCCAACAAAACAACCTGTCCGCAAGACCTCTTTTCGAGAAGCTTAAGACTGTGCCAGCTGCCAAGTATCTCAAACCTGAATGAACGCTCGCTCGCAACAGAGGGGCACCCGTAGGGCTACTATTCCGGCCCCAGGTCTTTCCACTTCTTATCCACCAGGGCCCTGGTCTTTTCGTCCATTTGGATTTCGTCGGGCCAGGGGCGGGTGAAGCCTTCGCTGGGCCATTTGCGGGTGGCGTCGATGCCCATCTTCGATCCGTAATTGGGCAGGCGCGAGGCGTGGTCGCGCGAGGAAACGTCCCCGCTCAAGCTGAAGCTAGAGCGGGGATACCCTTAGCGAGAGCTCACCTCAGGCGGCAGATGCCTGAGCCGCAGGTTCGTGCAAGCTATTTGCGGTCCGGGTTTGCCAGCGCAGCGCTTGCGTGACTGAGATGATATGCAAGATCAGCAGCAGTGGTACGGCAAAAGTTGGAATCAGGCTCAGAGGCAGCACGGTCATCGCATCGGTCGAAACCTCCGGCCGCAGGATTCCCAGCGCCGGAGACGCAAGCACACCCAGCGTCACCGCGTTCACCAGGTCGATCACACCCAAGATGTTCCAGAGAATGAAACTGTTCTTTCGGCGGCCTTGCGCCAGATAGAACGCGACCAGCGGCGCGGTCACGCCGATGGCGAAGTCTCCCAAACCCGCAGGCAGCGCGAACACGGCCGGCAGAAGGTGAAAGGCCTCGAGCACAACGAATGTGATGCCACCGACTCTCCAGGTCTGAACAATGGTCAAAGCGACCGGGTTCAGCGACAGGGCAAATTGGCGAAAGCCGCGGGACGCCGCAAACCATAGGCAGAAAAAAAAGATAGGCGCCACGACGGCCAGACCCAGCGGGAGAGGCTGTGGGACAACGGCGTTCGGTGATCCTGCATGAAAGATCAAGAGCTTCGATGCAGTGAAGGAAAATGCCAGCCAGACGACAATTAGCAGCGCGGTCAGGCGTCCGTAGTTAGTAGCGTCAGTGTTCGACATAATGACCTCCTAATTAAGTTTGTGGTTCATTTCAGTGGTGGCTGCGAACAATTCGTTCCACCGGGTTGCACCGAAACGAGTGCGCAGCCGGGACTGCAAAGCTTCCCAAGGCCCGGTCGCCTGTTCGAGTTGTTTCTGCCCGGCTGGGGACAGGCGCAGCCAGCGCTCGCGGCGGTCACGGCCTGGGCGCTCTTTGATCCAGCCCTGGGCTTGCATTAGTCGCAATGTGCGGGTGAGCGTGGTGCTGTCCATTGCCAGCAGATGACCCAGGTCGCCCTGGGAAATCTCGGAGGTCAATGCCAGCGCCTGCAAAATGGTGAACTGGGTTACGCGCAGGCCCAGCGGGCGCAGGGTGTCGTCATAGACTTGGGTGAGGGCTCGCGAGGCGCGACGGAAGCTGGCGCACATGCAGGGCAGAGTGACGTTGGAGATGGAAGTTGGCGTCATGTCATGATAGATGTATATACATCTGTTGTGGATTCAGAAACATATCACGGGAGGCGGTTGTGGAACCACTTCTCGCGCAAAGGGCGCGCGAGAAATGGGGCACCCGTCGGTTGGGTAGTTCTGTCGGAGATCAAATTCAGAAGCGGCGGACAAGAGTGTCCGCCCCACACAGACCGGTTTGGCTGAATGCTGAGTGCTGACTGCTGAGTGCTGGTTTATCCCAGCCCCAGCTCTTTCCACTTCTTGTCCACCAGCGCTTTGGTCTTTTCGTCCATTTGGATTTCGTCGGGCCAGGGGCGGGTGAAGCCTTCGCTGGGCCATTTGCGGGTGGCGTCGATGCCCATCTTCGATCCGTA
>Ga0206987_1016_pt1 | contig 49154 bp, 44 predicted proteins | sample Alteio_BWMinCont_11_FD_153281 | JGI IMG/M metagenome (GOLD analysis project Ga0206987, IMG submission 153281) | Enriched cells from forest soil in Barre Woods Harvard Forest LTER site, Petersham, Massachusetts, United States -... | ecosystem: Environmental > Terrestrial > Soil > Temperate forest >... | reverse complement strand
CAGGGATACTTTAGAGACGGTAATATACACCGAATCGCTCAGGGAAAATTTGCATCCTGAAAATTATAAAGATAAAAGAGTGATGATACGTGGCTGTGGGGACAAGGAACTGCCTTTATCAGCCTTCTCAGATGCGGTCGCATTATTAAAACCGTATGTAAAAAGTATTATGTATGGCGAAGCATGTTCCAATGTCCCTATTTACAAATCAAAATCTGAGGTGCAAGCTTTATAAACTTGATGAACTTGACAAACTTTATAAATTGAATTATGGAAAATCAACTTTCTCTTATAGAAGATGCCATTACCGATATCAAAAATGGCAAATTAGTTATAGTGGTAGATGATGAAGATCGCGAGAATGAAGGTGATTTCATTACGGCTGCCCGCAACGTTACCCCTGAAATGGTAAACTTCATGACCAAGCATGGCAGAGGTCTATTGTGTGCTCCTGTTGAAGAAGACCGTTGCCGTGAATTGGGATTGGAAATGATGGTTACTCAAAATACATCGCTTCATCAGACTCCGTTTACCGTTACGGTAGATTTATTGGGACATGGCTGTACTACAGGAGTATCTGCGCATGACAGAGCGAAAACTATACAGGCATTAACCAGTATATCTGCCAAGGCATCAGATTTTGGCCGCCCCGGGCATATATTTCCGTTGCGGGCTATGAAAGGTGGAGTACTTCGCCGGGCCGGGCATACTGAAGCTACCATTGACCTGGCACGCTTGGCAGGATTTGAACCCGTAGGCGTTTTGATTGAAGTGATGAACGAAGATGGTACCATGGCACGCCTTCCTCAATTATTGGAGATTGCTAAGAAGTTTGATTTGAAGGTTATCTCCATTAAAGATTTAATAGAATACCGTCTTGCCAAAGAAAGTATCATATCGCGCGACATAGAAGTAAAGATGCCTACCCAATGGGGCGATTTTAAACTGATTGCTTACCGTCAAACTACAAACGATCAGGAGCATTTAGCATTAGTAAAAGGCACCTGGAAAAAAGATGAGCCTGTGATGGTGCGCATGCACTCCTCCTGTGTTACCGGAGATATTTTCGGCTCTCTGCGCTGCGATTGTGGTTCACAATTACACAAGGCTATGGAGATGATTGAAAAAGAAGGTAAAGGTGCAATAGTTTATATTAATCAGGAAGGAAGAGGCATTGGATTACTTAATAAACTGCGTGCATACAAGCTGCAGGAGGAAGGGCGCGATACAGTAGAAGCCAATTTGGAGCTTGGCTTTAAAATGGATGAACGCGACTATGGTGTTGGTGCTCAAATATTAAGAAACCTGAATATATCCAAAATCAGACTGATGACCAACAACCCTAAAAAGAGGGCAGGTTTATTAGGCTACGGACTTGAAATGGTTGAGAACATACCCTTAGAAGTCACATCGAATCCTCATAACCATTTCTATCTTCAAACAAAACGGGATAAGATGGGGCACGATCTTCATTTGGACGAAAAAAAGTAGATTCGCTCTCATGTTGTTTAAGGATATAATAGGACATGGCGCATTAAAGCAGTCCATCATAAAAAGTATTAATGAAGGTAGAATAAGCCATGCTCAAATGTTTTTGGGAGCGGAAGGAAGTGGCGCATTGGCATTGGCTCTTGCTTATATTCAATATCTATTTTGTGTAAATAAAACCGAAACCGATTCTTGCGGAAATTGTAGCCAATGTCATCGTATTGCAAAACTCATGCATCCCGATGTGCATTTTGTTTACCCGGTTGCCTTATCAAAAGAAAAAGGGGTGGAAAAAAGCTCTGATTTATTCCGTGAATGGGCAGAGGCATTTTTGGATGACCCTTATCTATCGCTTGGCGACTGGATGGATTTTATTGGTGCAGAGAACAAGCAGCCTACCATTGCGGTTGAGGAAAGCAAAGACATTTTGCACAAGATGAGCTTGATGGCCATGGAAGGTTCCTACAAAACGATGATAATATGGATGCCGGAAAAGATGAACCTGTCTACTGCAAATAAATTATTGAAAGTGTTAGAGGAACCACCAGATAAAACCCTTTTTATTTTGGTTTCTGAAAGCGCCCAAATGCTTACCACCATACTTTCACGTACACAGCTAACCAAGGTTTTGCGTTGCGAGGAAATTGAAATAGCAGGAGCCTTAATAAAAACTCACGGTCTCTCTCAAGAAGCCGCTTCGGCTATCGCAAAAGCCTGTGAAGGCAATTACCGCCTGGCCCAAATGATGGTAAAAGGTGAGGTAGATGCCGAATTCAATATGCAGCGCTTTCAGCAATGGATGCGTGTATGCCTGAATATGGACGGATTAAAGCTTTCTGAATGGGTTAATGAGACGGCCACTATTGGCAGGGAAAAGCAAAAGCAATTCCTTGCGTTTACCATTAAAACCATCCGTCAAAGTATTTTGCTCGGTTTGAATTATCCTGCAGCTATTAATCCTGCCGACCAGGATTTTATGACTAAGTTCTCCCCTTTTATAAATTATGAAAACGGTGCTTTTATGGTAGATGAACTCAATGATGCCTACTATGCTATCGAGCGTAATGCCAATGCGAAGATATTGTTAATGAGTGTCTCCATAAAGCTTCATACCTTGTTTCCCCAACGAAGGAAGACGGCTTGAGACCTCTTTATTTCTTGTCCTACATTAATAAATGAAGGGGATAATCGTAGTATTTTTGCATTGTAAAATTTAATATAATTATTATGAAAACTAAATCAATTCAACAAATACTTCCGCCACCTGCTCCACACATGGTAGGAGACGGATTTCGTGTACATAATTTCTTCCCGGGCGGATATGATATGGGACTGGCCCGTATGAGTCCTTTTTTCATGCTGGACTATAATTCCAAAGTAGATTTTCCGGGAACCGATAGTCCGCGTGGAGTGGGGGTACATCCTCACCGTGGATTTGAAACCGTTACTATTGCTTATCATGGCAAGGTGGCTCACCACGACAGTGCCGGAAACAGTGGTGTAATAGGTGAAGGGGAAGTGCAATGGATGACTGCCGCATCGGGTATATTGCATAAAGAATACCATGAAAAGGAATATGCCAAAAAGGGCGGCCTGTTCCAAATGGTGCAACTGTGGGTAAACCTTCCGGCAAAAGATAAAATGTCGAAACCCAAATACCAGGGCATTACAAAAGACCAAATGGGTAAATACGAAATACCCAATAACGGTGGAGTAGTGGAGGTAATAGCCGGAGAATTCGACGGTGTAAAAGGCCCTGCATATACATTTACTCCCTTGCACATGTATAATGTTCGCATAAAGAAGGGCGCTACCCTAACATTTAATCTGCCGGAAAACTTTAACACCGGTATATTAGTGGTAGAAGGGAAAGCTAAGGTAAACAACGAAGAAGCAGATACCGACCATTTTGTACTCTTTAAAAATGATGGGGAAACCATTACGCTCGAAGCATTAGAAGATAGCATTTTGCTGGTGTTAAGCGGAGAACCTATAAACGAGCCCATTGCTCCGTATGGTCCCTTTGTGATGAATACCAAACAAGAATTAATACAGGCTTACGAAGATTTTAATACAGGTAAGTTCGGTCATTTGGAAGACTAAGGCCCGATGCCGGACTGGCAATAAATTGAAAGCCCCAACTCTTTATTGAAGTTGGGGCTTTTTTCATTATATAAAGTATCTTTCTACTGCTCTGGTACAAGGATAAACTTTGCGTAGTTATCCATATTGAAATATTCGGTGGCTAGGCGTTTAAAGTCATCATTGGTGAGGCTATCCACCCATTTATCAAACGTAAGAATATCGTTTAGGTTCTCATCGTCTTTATATGCTTGCAAAATAGCATTTAACCAAAACTTATTATCTTTCATATCCACTTCTCTTTGTCTGTGGAATGTTTCTTTGATTTTCTGTATGTTCACATCTCCTGCGCCAAATTGCTTAACGGAATCAATCATTTTAAAGGTAGCATCAATCAAGTCATTTACTTTTTCCGGAGCACAACCAAAATTGATGTTAAACCTGTATTCTTCTTTGGGATAATGAGATATTGTACCTCTTGCCCCCACGCCATAAACATCGCCCATTTTTTGGCGCAACTGCTCTCTCAGCTTTATGCTCAATAGGGATGAAAGCGCCTCCATATTCCGCGCATCCGTAAGGCTGAATTTTGCGGGTCCCGTAAACACAAGCTGAACAGAACTTTTTGGCTCTTTACCTTTAGTTACTGTTTTTGAAACTATACCGGTAGGGTATCGCACACCTTCATCTTTCCATTTGTGTTCGCCGCTGCCTTCCGGCAGGCTGGCCAAATAGGTTTCTACAAATTGTTTTATACTGTCAGGTTTAAAGCTACCTATGAAAAAGAACGTAAAGCCTCCGACGTCGGAAAAGTTTTCTTTATAAAAATTAAATACTTTGTTCTCATCTATTTCGTTTAACAGGTTTACCGTAAGGGGGCGCCTGTGATAATTATAGCTACTCATGATCGTTTGTATGGTATCGGCAAATACACTAGATGGGTCGTTACTGCGGTTTTGCACAAATCCCTTCATTTGCGCTATGAGTGCTGAAAAGGCAGTATCATCCTTGCGCGGCTGGGTAAAATGGAGGTTCATTAATTGGAAAGCGGTTTCCATATCCTGTGGTGAAAAGCTTCCGTTAAATCCTTGTGATAGATCCTGCATATTGGGTGATACTTGCACCACTTTCCCGGCTAAGGTTTTTTCCAGTACGGTAGAATTGAAGGAACCTATACCGGATTCATCTTCGATTTGAGCAGACATGGAGGCTGACATATAGTCTTTATCAGATGCAATGGACGTACCACCCCACCTGTATGCACTAAACAAGACCTCGTCATTTTTAAAATCAGTTGGTTTCAAAACAACTTTTACATTGTTGGAGAGTTGCCATTCAGTTATGCCTAGTTCTTTTATTTGTTTTTCTGCCAATATTGTTCCGGGTACGGGCTTAGCTGCCATAAGCGGGCTATTGGGCATCCTGTCTACATAAGGAGTGATGTGCGCCTTTTTCACTTTATTGAATATACTGCGGATAGTCTCATCTGAAGGAAGCAAAGCACTATCCTTCTGCGGGGCCTGGATAATAATAACGGTATTGCGCCCTTTATTAGTTATCCAATCTCCGGCTACTTTATTTACTTCTCCGAGGGAGATATTATCTAAATTATTTTTACAAAAAGTATATACAAAATCAGATGAAGGAACAGGCTCTTTTTCCAGGTAAGCATTAACATATTCCGATACATATTTTCTCGATTCAGTTTTATCCTCCTCTTTTACCGCAGTTTCTTTACTTCTCATAAAGTCCTTTTTTACTCTTTCCAATTCACCGGGGGTAAATCCGTATCTTTTTACCTTCTCCAGTACGCCTAATAATCTTGTCAGCCCGGTTTCAACCCCGCTGTCTTTAACAAGTACAACAGCGCTAAAGGCATCCTTGGTTCGCACCAGTCCGCTAATAGTGGTTCGTGAATAAAAAAATGGAGGGTTAATCTGTTTTTGCAATCCCAGTAATCTATTATTAAGCATCATTGAAAATAAATCATAGGTAATATCCCTCCTGTAATCGGCAATCGTTCGGGTATATGTTTTATCATGTTTTATTTCTATCTGAATGGCTGTGTAAGGCGCTTCTTTATCGGTGGCTTTAGCAATGAGTAACTTTTTATTATCAGGTACCTGAAAAGGAACGAGTGGCCTTGGGTTAGGTTTATCAGGAACATCACCGAACTTGGTTTTAATCATCTGCTCCATTTTATTTACATCGAAATCTCCTACTGCCACTACAGCCATTAATTCAGGACGGTACCAGTCCAAGTAAAATTGTTTTAAGGTAGCATGAGAACAATGTTGCAGTACATCTAATTTTCCAATCGGAATGCGGGAAGCATACTTGGAGCCTTTAAACAATACAGGCCAGTATTGGTCGTTCATTCTCTGGAAAGCGCCTAATCCAAGCCTCCTTTCAGAAATCACAATGCCCCGTTCGTTTTCTATTTCAGCAGAATCAAATAGATTTAAATGGGTCCAGTCATACATAATCTGTATAGCTTTATCGAACACTTTTTCCGAATCGGTGGGTACCTGCATCATGTATACGGTTTCATCGAAACTGGTATAAGCATTTAAATCGGCGCCAAATTTGACACCGGAAGACTCCAGAAAATTTATAATATCATTCTTCTTGAATTCACCCGTTCCGTCAAATGATATATGTTCGTTAAAGTGAGCCAATCCCTGCTGGTCGTCATCTTCTTCCATGGAGCCTGCATCTACAACCAATCTAAGTTCTGCACGATGTTCTGGTTTTACATTTCTCCGGATATAATATTTCATGCCATTGGATAATGTGCCTGTTCTTACAGAATCATCCATGGGTATGGGTTGGTCAGAGTTTTGGGCATTCGTTTTGTAAGAGGGAATTATCAATACGGCAAATACCATAATGAAAGCGGAAAATAATCTTTGCAATTGTTTCATACGTACCTATAACATTGTTTATTCCCCACAAATGTATTATTCTTTTCAAGCAACATCTGGATAGTATCGTATCCTATTTTTTACATTTTTTCCAATCACTTCAGAATTTATAATGCAACAAGTACCTTATTTAATCGGGTTTTAAAACTGTGTAGTACCGAGTTTTTAACAATCGTAACATGGGGTTAATATTTCCCGGAAGACTTTTTATTATTCTAAAACTACCCTCGAAAGCCTTTTGATTATAAGCTTTTCAGGCTTTTTAATATTACCTTATTGTTAAGGCCATGGGGCAAAAGTTTTCAACAAGTGGGAGAAAGTGGTAAAATGTGGGAAAAATTGACTTAATTTTACACTGCTGTAAAAAACAACCATGGGCGCACTGATAGGAGAATATGAATGCAAATTGGACGAGAAAGGCCGGCTGATGCTACCTGCTGGTCTGAAGAAGCAATTGCCGCCCAAAGAGCAAAAGAAGTTTGTGGTCAACCGTGGATTTGAAAAGCAATTGAACCTGTATCCGCACAAAGAGTGGGAGAAGATCACGGCCCAGATAAACGAACTAAACCTGTTTGTGAAACAAAACCGGGAATTTGTGCGTAAGTTCAACAATGGTGCAACTGAAGTCGAAGTAGATGGCTCCGGCCGTGTGTTGCTTCCCAAAGCCCTTATGCAATACGCGGGATAGACAAAGAAGCTATTCTTTTTGCGCATTCCAACAGGATAGAAATATGGTCGAAGGCAGAGTACGATAAGTTTATGAAAGAAGGTTCAGATGATTTTGCAGCATTGGCAGAGCAAGTGATGGGGAATAAAAAAACAGAATTGTAAATGTATCACAAGCCGGCACTGCTTGAGGAAAGTATAGAGGGGTTAAATATTAAAGAGAGTGGAATTTATGTAGATGCAACATTCGGCGGTGGGGGACATGCAAATGCGATATTGGAAAAGCTGAAAGATGGAAAGTTGTTTGTTTTTGACCAGGATTTAGATGCACTTGAAAATAAAAAAGAAAACAAAAATTTATATACAATACATGCCAATTTCAGGCACATGAAAGAAGAGTTGAAGGCAAAAGGTATCATTGGTATAGACGGCATTATTGCTGATCTGGGAATCTCTTCCCACCAAATCGACACCCCCCAACGCGGCTTCTCTACCCGTTTTGACGCCCCTCTCGATATGCGGATGAACACCACTGAAACCAAAACCGCTGCCGATATTATTAATTCATATACAGTATCAAAACTTACACTTATCTTTTCAGAATATGGCGAAATTGCTAATGCACATCGCTTAGCTCATATTATCGTAAAAGCGCGGGCAGAGCAGCACATTCATACTACAGGAGAATTGATACATGCGATTAAAGAATGCACGCCAGTGCAATATCCAAATAAATATCTGGCAAAAGTATTCCAGGCATTGCGCGTAGAGCTAAACCAGGAGATAGATGCATTGAGGGAGTTGCTTATGCAAAGCACCCAATTAATAAACACAGGTGGAAGGCTCGTTGTGATTTCCTATCATTCACTCGAAGACCGCCTGGTTAAGAATTTTATGCGTGCCGGGAATTTTGAAGGGATACCAGTCAAAAATATGTATGGGCACGACATCCGCCCCTTTAATCCGGTAACCCGCAAACCAATTATTCCGACCGAGCAAGAAACAGAATTGAATAACAGGGCGAGAAGCGCCAAACTAAGAGTAGCAGAAAAAGTAGCATGAACAGGTTGATCGCTGACATAGAAAAAGAAGAACAATTGGCCAAAGGAAATCCTTCGGAACAGGTTGTTGATGCTGTAGAACCGCTAGTTAAAAAATCTGCCAATAAAACTAAGCAGGGTTTACTGTCGGTAATAAGCGGGGGCTTCCTGGCGGGAGAAAAAGCGCTTAGTTCATTGCCATTTGTTCTGTATATAGCTTTCCTGGGGATGCTTTATATAGCCAATGGCTATTATGCTCACAACCGTCTGAAAGACCTAGATTCATTAGATAATACCATTACCGAACTGCATATACAATACATTATAGCAGAAGATAAGCTCATGTATTTAAGTAAAGAATCAGAGCTTGATAAAGCAACAAGTAGTATCGGGCTGAAAGAAGCAGTTGTGCCACCTGCTAAAATAATAGTGTACAATACCGCCAAGAAAAAGTAATGGAAGCGAAGAAGGACATAGTGCTCCGCACATACCTCTTATATATACTTATGAGCTTTCTGGGGATTGCTATTTGTGCCAGGGTGTTTTTTATACAGCATGTGCAGGGTGCTAAATGGAAACAAGAAGAAGCTAACTTCACTACTTCTTTCCGCACCATCGAGGCGGTGCGCGGCAATATCTATGCCGAAGATGGCGGCCTACTTGCTACATCACTTCCGTATTTTGATGTCGCTATGGATGTAAATACAGAATACATGACCGATGACATTTTCGACTCTAATATTGATTCGTTAGGTATATGTCTTTCCAATCTTTTCAAGGATAAATCTTCAGAAGAATATCTTAAAATTTTGAAGAACGCCCGTGGTAATGGAGAACGATATGTAATGCTTCACCACTCAGTATCTTATGACGAATTATTATTAATGAAACATTTCCCGCTTATACGTATGGGAAAGTATAAAGGAGGATTGATTGTAGCTCAAAATAACCGCCGCGAACTTCCTTTCAAAGACCTTGCTGAACGTACTATAGGATACGAAAGAGATAATGTACAACCTGTTGGATTAGAAGGTGCGTATGACTCTTACCTGGCAGGTGTAAATGGCCAGGGCCTGATGACTAAAACGGCGGGTGGCGTGTGGGTTCCTTTAAACAACGAACAAAATCTTCAACCGCAAAACGGCTGCGACCTTATTTCTACTATCAACTTGAATTACCAGGATGTGGCAGAAAATGCATTGCGTACACAGCTTTTCCTTCACCGTGCCGACCACGGATGTGTGATATTAATGGAGGTAAAAACAGGTAGAGTACTTGCCATTGCAAATCTTACCCGTAGGGATACTTCCAATACCTACCAGGAATTATACAATTATGCAATAGGCGAATCTATGGAGCCCGGTTCAACTTTCAAACTATTCTCGCTATTGGTGGCTATGGAAGATGGGCTTGTCAACAGTACTGATAGCGTAAATCTGGAAGGCGGACAGCATACCTATTATGATCGTGTGATGAAAGACGCGGAGCATAATGACGAAGAACGTGCAACGGTAAATGTGCAACGTGCATTCGAGCTTTCATCGAACGTAGGTATTTCCAAAGTTATTTATAAGCATTATGCTACACAGCCTCAAAAATTTGTAGATGGCTTATGTCGGCTTGGACTAAACCACCCCTTAAACCTGAGTATTCCGGGCGAAGGTGCGCCCAGCATACCCAATCCGGGAAGCAATAATTGGTATGGAACAACACTTCCATGGCTCTCAGTAGGCTATGGACTCACTATGACTCCCTTGCAGACATTAACTGTTTACAATGCAGTTGCTAATAACGGAGTAATGGTGAAACCCCAATTTGTGGATGCCATAACGAGAGATGGTAAAGCAATAGAAAAGTTTGAGCCGATTGTTATGAATCCTTCTGTATGTTCTTCCTCCACGTTGAAAAAGTTGCGTAAAATGCTGGAAGGAGTCGTATTACGGGGCACTGCAAGCAATTTGAGAAATACAGTATATGCTATTGCAGGCAAAACAGGTACTGCGCAAATTGCTTCCAAAGGGCAGTATAAAGTAGCATTGAAGGCGAATTATCGGGCTTCCTTTGTAGGATATTTTCCGGCCGATAATCCGCAATATTCCTGTATCGTAATAGTTAATTCTCCCAGCACAGATGGATATTATGGTAATATAACTGCTGGCCCTATTTTCCGTGAGATTGCAGACAAAGTATATGCGAGCAGCATTAAAGTGGATCCTCCTATTGATGACTCTGCGCGTACAGAAAATAATAATAATCTTTTCGTGAAAAGTGGCGATGCAAATGACATTTATAAAGTTTTTCAATCACTTGATATGAAATGTCAAACTCCATCGGATGCATCATGGATCGGTTTTAACGTGCAGGATTCTACATTACGGGCGATGGATTGGAACCCTCAAAAGCAATTGGAAAAAGGTATTATTCCTGATCTTAAAAATATGGATGCGGAAGATGCCATTTACCTGCTTGAAAATGCCCATTTGAAGGTTAACATTATAGGTTCGGGTGCCGTAAGAGAACAATCTGTGGAGCCGGGTACTAGCTATGCTAAAGGTCAAAGAATAACTCTAAAACTATCGTAAGTGGAAAAGATGTTGAGAGACATATTATACAAAGTTGCACTTACGGAAGTGATGGGCACTACCTCTATGGCCGTTTCGTCTGTGGAATTTGATTCAAGGAAAGTTTCGAAAGGATGCCTTTTTATAGCTGTGAGGGGCCTGACAGTTGATGGGCATAATTTCATTACGCAAGCAATTAAAGACGGAGCTGTCGCAATTATTTGTGAAGAAATTCCTGAAAAAAGACACAGGGGAACAACATACTTAAGGGTTGTAGATTCAGCCGAAGCGCTTGGTATTATTGCTTCAAATTTTTATGACCTGCCTTCTGCTAAACTAAAATTAGTGGGCATTACAGGTACAAATGGAAAGACAACGACTGCTACTTTATTATATAAACTATATAGCAAACTGGGATATAAAACAGGACTTCTTTCCACAGTTAAAAATCAGATTAACGATCAGGTTATTCCTTCTACCCATACCACTCCTGATGCGTTAGAATTAAACAGACTATTGCACGAGATGGTTGTGCAAGGCTGCACGCACTGTTTTATGGAAGTAAGTTCCCATTCAGTGGTACAAAGGAGAATTGCCGGATTAATCTTTGCAGGCGCTGTATTTACCAACATTACGCACGATCATTTAGATTTCCATAAAACTTTTGATGAATACATTAAAGCCAAGAAGAAATTTTTCGATGATTTGCCAAAATCAGCTTTTGCATTAGTGAACAAAGATGATTCGCATGGACTGGTGATGTTGCAAAATACTAAAGCATCCAAGAAAACATTTGCCTTAAAGAATGCTGCAGATTATAAATGTAGGATTATTGAAAACACTTTTTCCGGTCTTGACTTGACAATAGACGGACGTGAAATCTGGATAAAACTGATTGGCACTTTCAATGCTTACAATGCTCTTGCTATATATGCTGTGGCTATTTTGTTAGGAGAAAACAAGGAAGAAACATTGAAGACTCTCAGCAGCCTGGATGCAGTGGAAGGAAGATTCCAGTATACAAAGGCTCCCAATGGAACCATCGGAATAGTTGATTATGCACATACACCTGATGCATTGACGAATGTGCTTTCTACTATACATGATGTTCGTGCAAGCAAGGAAAAAATTATTACGGTTGTTGGTTGCGGGGGAGATAGAGATAAAACCAAACGCCCGATTATGGCGTCCATAGCCTGTGAGAAAAGCGATAAAGTAATTTTTACTTCTGATAATCCACGCTCCGAAGAACCTGCTGAAATTATTCACCAAATGGAGCAAGGGCTTACGTTAATGCACAGGAAAAAATCCCTCGCTATTGAAGATCGTAGGGAAGCTATCAAAGCTGCCTGCCAATTGGCACAACGCGGCGATATTATCCTGCTTGCAGGGAAAGGACATGAAAAATACCAGGAAATAAAAGGAGTGAAATATCCTTTTGATGATATAAAAATACTAACGGAAACACTAACACTACTGCAAAGCTAATGCTGTACTATCTTTTCCATTATCTGAGAGCACACTATAATTTGCCGGGAGCAAATGTATTCAACTACATTTCATTCCGTGCGGCCTTGGCTGTTATTATCTCCTTATTGATTTCAATGGTATTTGGCAAAAAACTTATCCGTTTGCTGCACAAAAAACAAGTAGGTGAATCGATACGCGATTTAGGACTGACGGGACAAAAGGAAAAAGAAGGAACCCCAACCATGGGCGGCCTTATTATTCTTGCCTCTATCCTTATTCCTACTTTGTTGCTCGCCCGGTTAGAGAATGTATATGTATTGCTCATGCTCGCTGTCACCATTTGGTTAGGTACTGTAGGGTTCCTGGACGATTATATAAAGGTTTTCAAAAAAGATAAAAAAGGATTGAGCGGTGGATTTAAAGTATTTGGGCAGGTTGGAATAGGCCTCATAGTTGGTTGTACGCTTTATTTTAATAGCAATGTGGTGGTGAAGGAAAAAAATTCACAGTGCACCTCAAACCATTATTGGAGGACAGGAAGCAGGGATCAGTGATCTGCCGAAATATGAAAATAAATCTGTCAAATCTATGGAAACTACTATTCCATTTATCAAGAATAATGAGTTTGATTATTCATGGCTCATTTCATTTTTGGGTGATGGATATAAAAAATGGGCATGGCTAATTTTTATACCTATCGTTATTCTTATTGTAACGGCGGTTTCAAATGGGGCCAATATAACCGATGGGATTGATGGGCTCGCAACAGGTACTTCCGCCATTATTGGGGTTACGCTTATGCTGCTAGCCTATGTGTCTGGCAACTATGTTTTTGCAGATTATTTAAATATTATGTACATCCCCAATTGCAGCGAACTGGTAATATTTATGAGCGCTTTTGTAGGGGCATGTGTAGGTTTCTTATGGTATAATTCCTATCCGGCGCAGGTTTTCATGGGCGATACAGGTAGCCTTGCATTAGGTGGTATCATTGCTGTTTTTGCCATTGCCATCCGGAAAGAATTATTACTTCCGCTCCTATGCGGAATATTCTTAATTGAAAATTTATCAGTGATGATACAGGTGAGCTACTTTAAATACACCCGGAAAAAATATGGTGAGGGAAGACGCATTTTCAAGATGTCGCCCCTGCATCACCATTATCAAAAAATGAACCTGCATGAATCAAAAATTGTATCCCGCTTTTGGATTGTTGGAATTATGCTCGCAGTAGTAAGTATTATAACACTGAAATTAAGATAGCGATGAACAGTGCAAAGAAAATAGTGGTTTTGGGCGCCGGTGAAAGCGGTGTGGGCGCAGCTATTCTTGCACGTAAGAAGGGTATGGAAACATGGTTATCTGACAAAGGAAAAATAAAACTTAAGTACCTTGAAATGCTACAAACAGAGCAGATTCCTTATGAAGAAGGTACACATTCAGAAGATAAGATACTCAATGCTGATGAGGTTATAAAGAGTCCCGGCATTCCTGAAAGTGCAGCATTGATACAAAAAATTAAAGCAAACAATATTCCTGTTATCTCAGAAATAGAATTTGCTTCACGGTATACAAATGCAAAATTGATTTGCATTACAGGTAGCAATGGTAAAACTACTACTACTCTTTTAACCTATCATATTTTTAAGAAGGCAGGATTGAACGTAGGGTTGGCCGGTAATGTGGGCAAGAGTTTTGCTTACCAGGTAGCTACTGAGAATTTCGATTATTATGTATTGGAGTTAAGCAGTTTCCAATTGGATAATATGTATAAGTTCAAAGCAGATATTTCCATCCTTCTGAATATTACGCCTGACCATCTCGATCGCTACAACTATAATCTGGAGGAATATATAAACTCCAAATTCAAGATAGTACAAAATCAAACTTCCGATGACTCTTTCATCTATTGCCTCGATGATGAAATAACGAGTAAGGAAGTTGAAAAAAGAAATATAACCGTAAAAAAATATCCTTTCTCAATAAAGCAACCTGTGGAAGAGGGAGCAAGTTTAATAAATCAGGAGCTAGTTTTTAATGTAAATAAATCTTCATTCTCTATGTCAGCAAACAGATTACCATTACCAGGTATGCACAACATTTACAACTCAATGGCCGCAGGAATAGCCGCCAAGGTGATGGACATTCGCAAAGACAGTATAAGGGAGAGCCTTTCTGATTTCCGCAATATTGAACATCGCCTGGAATATGTTGCTACTATTCATGGTGTGGAGTTTATCAACGACTCCAAAGCCACTAATGTGAATTCAGCATGGTACGCGCTGGAAAGCATGAGCAGGCCTGTGGTATGGATTGTAGGTGGTACTGATAAGGGAAATGACTATAGTATTTTAAAAGATCTGGTAAAAGAAAAAGTACACACTATTGTTTGCCTGGGAAAAGACAACCGGAAAATTATCAGTGCATTTTCTACCATCGTTCCGGTTATAACAGAGGCAACTAGTGCAAAGGAAGCTGTTACGAAAGCATATAAGGCAAGTAAGCAGGGAGATACAGTGTTGCTTTCTCCGGCCTGTGCAAGTTTCGATTTATTTGAAAATTATGAAGACAGAGGCAACCAATTTAAAGAAGCCGTAAGAGCATTATAGAATGAAAGCGATACTGAATCATATAAAAGGCGATAGAGTTATCTGGATAATAGTGCTCCTGTTATCTGTGGTATCTATTCTTGCCGTTTATAGCTCGGTAATTACCCTTGCTTACCGTAGCCGGTCAGGTGATGCGACGTATTTTTTAATCAAACACATTATCATTTTATTGTTTGGTTTTATGCTGATTTATCTGACCCATAATATCAAATACACTTATTATTCCCGCATCTTCCAGGTAGCGTTGATCCTCTCCGTACCCTTATTATTATTCACCTTGCTGAAAGGAGTAAATGAAGGAAGCGCTTCCCGGTGGTTGCAAATACCGGGTCTTGGGCTCACCTTCCAAACATCCGATTTTGCCAAGCTTGCACTTATTGTGTATGTAGCCCGAACTATCACGTTGATGCAAGATGACATGCGGAATTTAAAACGGGGAGTTATAAGTGTAACATTACCGATATTGCTCATCTGCGGATTAATATTTCCATCCAATATTTCCACAGCGGGTTTGTTGTTTATTAATTGCATGTTCATTCTATTTATCGGAAGAGCAAGCGCAAAATTGATATTCACTACGCTGGGAATAGCCTTTGCAGGAGGGGCATTATTTATATTGATCGTATTTGCGTTTCCTCATATTAACAACCGTATCGCCACAGCCAGATCGCGTATTGAAAGTTTTACAAAAGGTGATAAATCAAGCAATTACCAGGCAGACCAGGCTATGATTGCTATTTCAACCGGCGGAACTTTTGGCAAAGGCCCCGGCAATAGCGTGCAGAAAAATATTTTACCTCAGGCTTCTTCCGATTTTATCTATGCCATTTTAGTGGAGGAATATGGATTTGTAATGGCCATGGTAATGGTTTTCTTTTACCTCGCTTTGCTATTCAGGGGCGTGCGGATTGCCACGCGAAATCCGAAAACATTTGGAAGCTTGCTCGCGATAGGTCTTACATTAAGCTTGGTATTGCAGGCTATGGTAAATATGTGCGTGGCCATCCATTTGTTGCCTGTAACGGGGCAGCCGCTTCCATTAGTAAGTATGGGAGGAACATCGATATGGTTTTCGAGTATTGCTATAGGTGTGATTTTGAGTGTAAGTAGAGAAGGAGAACAGGAATCAGAAACAGAAAAACAAACAGAAAACGTTGTCGCAGCAACTTAAAATAATAATCAGCGGTGGTGGCACAGGCGGACATATTTTTCCCGCTATTGCCATAGCCCTTGCAGTAGAAGAGATGAGACCGGGGACAGAAATATTATTTGTCGGAGCTATCGGAAGGATGGAGATGGAAAAGGTGCCTGCCGCCGGGTACAAGATAGAAGGCCTTGAAATAGCCGGTATTTCCCGTTCCAATATGTTCAAGAATATTTCTCTGCCTGTTAAGGTTTTAAAAAGTGTGAGGAGCGCAAAGGACATAATTTCTGAATTTAATCCCGATGCTATTGTGGGGGTAGGCGGATATGCCAGCGGACCTACACTTTGGGCCGGAATTAGGAAACATATTCCAACACTTATACAAGAGCAAAATTCGTATCCAGGAATTACGAATAAAATTTTGGGGAAAAGAGTCAACAAGATATGTGTGGCCTATCCCGGAATGGAAAAATATTTCCCTGCTCATAAATTGATCATGACAGGAAACCCGGTAAGGCAGGATATCAGTGATCTTGCGACTAAGCGCAACGAAGCAAAGGAATATTTTAAACTGGATGGAGGTAGCATACTCCTTGTTATTGGCGGCAGTTTGGGTGCAAGAACCATTAACCATGCTATAAAGAATGCACTGCAACTTTTAAATGGTAATAATATCCAAATTATCTGGCAAACAGGAAAAGCATTTTACCCTGAAGCTATTGAATTAGCCAAACAATATACCAATATCAGAGTATATGATTTTATTGCAAAAATGGATTATGCCTACGCGGCAAGCGATGTCGTTATATCAAGGGCAGGAGCTATTTCGCTGGCAGAACTTTGTATAGCAGGTAAGCCTTCTATTTTGGTTCCATCTCCTAATGTGGCAGAAGACCATCAGACTAAAAATGCTAATAGCCTTGCGGATAGAAATGCAGCTATCGTTATTAAAGATGATGTGGCTGTTCAACAATTGGGGACTAAAGTGATAGAACTTGTAAATGATACAAATTGGCGGAAGTTGTTAAGCGAAAATAGTAAAGCGCTTGCCATAACTGATTCGGCTAACAGAATTGCAAAAGAAATAATTGAACTATCAGGAAAATGAGATTCGATACCTTAAAATATATCTATTTGGTTGGCATTGGCGGCATTGGTATGAGCGGCCTTGCGAGGTATTTTAAATCGCTGGGTAAGTCAGTGAGTGGCTATGATAAAACACCTTCTTCATTAACTCAAGAAATGGAAAACGAAGGAATCGCGATTCATTATGATGACGACATTGCATTGATTGATAAAAATGTTTTAGAACACACTTCTCCTGCTGATACATTAATCATTTATACTCCTGCCATCCCGAAAGAACATAGCGAATTAAACTATTTTATTGATAATAAATATAACTTACACAAACGAGCAGAAGTGCTTGGATGGATCACCGAAGGGCACTATACCGTGGCTGTTGCCGGTACCCATGGGAAAACTACTACCTCAACACTTGTAACACATATTTTGCGCTCATCCGGAAATGAATGTATGGCATTTTTGGGTGGGGTTTCGAAAAATTATCACACTAATATTTTATTGAATAAATCAGGAAATGAAAATAAAGTGATGGTTGTAGAGGCTGATGAATACGATCGTTCCTTCCTTACACTAAACCCTGATATTGCTATTATCACATCTGTCGATCCGGATCATCTGGATATATATAACGATTCATCGAACATGGAAGAATCGTATGCCCTGTTTGCCGATCGGATTCATGCAGAAGGGTGCCTGATCACAAAAGAAAAAGTGCAATCGGTTATCAAACATAAAGGCAAAACGCAATTTTATGCCCTCAACCAACAGGCAGATTATTTTGCAAAAAATATAAATACTCAAAATGGCCGTTATACCTACGATGTAGTGACTCCTTATGGAGAAATCAAGTCAGTTTCGCTTGGAATAAATGGACTACATAATGTAGAGAATTCCATTGCTGCTACAGCCGTAGCTAAGATGATGAACGTGGATGATGATAACATCCGCAAAGCATTGGGAACATTTGAAGGTGTTGAACGCCGCTTCGATTACCGGATAAACACTCCTTCACTTGTATTCATTGATGATTATGCGCATCACCCGGAAGAAATAAAGGCGTGTTTGAGTTCTGTAAAAGCAATGTACCCCGGAAAGAAGATTACAGCCATATTCCAACCTCATCTATATACGCGTACACGCGATTTTGCCGATGGTTTTGCAAGAAGTCTTGAATTGGCAGATGAACTCATCCTGCTTGATATTTATCCCGCTAGGGAATTGCCCATTGAAGGAATTACTTCATCCATGTTACTTGATAGAATACAGTTGAAAAATAAAAGACTTTGCACAAAAGCAGAATTGGTGGATGTGGTAACTTCCAATATGCCGGAAATACTGCTAACAATGGGAGCCGGTGATATTGACAGGCTTGTAGAACCTTTGAGAAATGCTTTATTAAAGAAAACCGCATGAAAAAACGCATATTGATCATATCGGGTTGGGTTGTGCTGGTAGCAGGAGCATCGGTATTGCTGGGATTTGCAAAATCAAAGAGAAGTAGTACTCCGTGCAAGTCGGTTAATATCAGTATTCAGCAAAAAGGCAGCAGAGGCGTCTTTATTACTTCAGAGCAAATACGTGCGCTCATTGTGCAACAGGAGCAGAGCGTACTGGAAGGAAAGTCCATGGATAAAATAAACCTGCGCGAAATTGAATCCATGTTGAAAGATAATTCCTACATCATCGATGCACAGGTATATGCTACACTCGATGGAGATATTAATGTATCGGTAACTCAAAAGAACCCGATTGCCCGTATAATGACGGCGAACGATGAAAGCTATTATGTTGATTCGGTTGGGTATTTTATGCCACTTACTGATAATTGTACTCCGCGTGTATTAGTTGTGAATGGTTATATCGATGAGCCTTATTCATTCAATTATACCAGGAATGCAAAAAAAATGGAGACTGACACTTCAGTGCATTCGCTGCTGCCATCAGTATATAAAATTGCTTCCTATATCAACAGCGATGCATTCTGGAAAGCGCAAATAACACAAGTGTATGTGGATAGTGCCAAAGAATTTATGCTTATTCCCCGAGTAGGATGCCAACATATTATTTTAGGCGATACCTCGGATCTGAAACAAAAATTTGACAAACTGTTCGTGCTTTACAAAGACGGTTTCAATCGTAATGGGAAATGGAATGAATACGCAACTATCAATCTTAAATATAAACACCAAATAATCTGCACTAAAAAATAAATTCTATGGAAAACAAATCAAAGATCATCGTAGGCTTAGACATTGGCACCACCAAGATTGTGGCTGTTGTGGGCCGCAAGAATGAACAGAATAAAATAGAAATACTGGGTGTCGGAAAATCCGAATCGCTTGGCATTGCGCGCGGAATGGTGCGTAATATTGACCAGACGGTTACCTCTATTGAAAAAGCAGTAAAAGAAGCTACTGAAAAATCGGGTGTTAAAATAGAATTTGTAAATGTAGGTATTGCAGGTCAGCATATCAAGAGCCTCCAGCACCGCGGCGTTTATACCCGCATTGATTCTTCTAAAGAAATCACGCAACAAGATGTGGATGCTTTAATCGACAGCATGGAAAGGCTCGCCATGCCTCCGGGAGAAGAAATTATTGAAGTGCTTCCACAGGAATATATTGTAGATAATGAAGTGGGAATTAAAAATCCAATTGGTATGGGTGGAGCGCGATTGGAAGCCAATTTCCATATTATTACCGGGCAAGTTGCCGCAGCTGCCAACATTGAAAAGTGCGTAACCAAATCGCATTTACAAATGAGCGAGCTCACGTTGGAAGCACTTGCTTCTTCTGATGCAGTACTAACTCCTGAAGAAAGAGAAGCCGGTGTGGTGCTGATTGATATTGGTGGTGGTACAACAGATGTTGCAATTTTCCAGGATGATATTATTCGCCATACGGCTGTTATACCATTTGGTGGAAACGTAATTACAGAAGATATAAAACAAGGCTGCCAAATTATACAGGCACAGGCTGAACAACTGAAAGTGAAATTCGGTTGTGCAATTCCTACCGAATCGCAAGAAAATGAAATCGTAGTAATTCCAGGCTTGAAAGGTAGACAGAACAAGGAAATATCGGTTCGCAATCTTTCTGCTATCATACATGCACGTATGTCGGAAATATTAGAACATGTATATTATGAAATCAAGAATTCCGGTTTTGAAAGAAAACTGATTGCAGGTATTGTAGTAACCGGTGGCGGCGCGCAATTAAAATATCTTCCTCAATTGGTAGAATACATCACCGGCATGGATACCCGTGTGGGTTATCCGAATGAACACCTTGCTTCTGGAAATTTCGATTTGAGCCATCCTTTATATGCTACCTCTGTAGGTCTTGTTATGAAAGGATTTGATGAAAACCAACGTAACCAGATTATCCAGGCTGAACAAGCTACGCCAATAAAAGTTACTGAAGTGGTGCAACACTCTAACGTGAAAAATAAACGCAGCATGATGGAAAGATTGTATGCCGGCGCAGTAAACTTTTTCAATGAAGATGTAGATGCCGCAGCCAAGAAAAAATAAATAACAACAAGCAACACATAATCCCAAATAACCTTAAATAAACACAGTCATGATTAACTTCGATTTACCAACAGACAGATCTTCCATCATCAAAGTAATTGGTGTAGGAGGGGGCGGCAGCAATGCAGTCAACCATATGTTCCGCGAAGGAATAAAAGGCGTTGATTTCATTGTTTGCAACACCGACCAACAGGCACTAGATATTAGTCCTGTTCCATTAAAAATAGCGCTCGGCTCAGGCCTTACCGAAGGCCGCGGTGCAGGCTCGCTTCCGGAAATTGGAAGAAGGGCTACCCTGGAAAGCATAGAAGACATTAAGAAAATATTAGGCACCAACACCAAGATGGTATTCATTACCGCTGGTCTTGGTGGTGGCACCGGCACAGGTGGAGCGCCTGTGATTGCACAAGCTGCAAAAGAAATGGGCATCCTTACGGTGGCCATTGTAACCGTTCCTTTCGGATTTGAAGGGAAGAAAAGAAAATTGCAAGCCGAAGAAGGTTTGAAAGAACTCCGCGAGCATGTAGATACCATTCTTATCATCAACAACGATAAGCTGCGCGAAATGTATGGCAACCTGAAATTGGGGGATGCGTTTGCCCATGCCGATGATATTCTGAATACCGCAGCGAAGAGCATTGCAGAAATTATTACGGTTACCTTACACGTTAACCTCGACTTTGCCGATGTTCAAACGGTGATGAAGGAAAGTGGTGTAGCCATTATGGGTTCTGCAAGTTGCGAAGGTGAAAATAGAGCCATCAGAGCGGTAGAACTTGCACTCACATCTCCATTGCTGAATGACAACAATATCAAAGGAGCACGCTATGTGCTATTAAATATCACTTGTGGTTCTGACGATATTACCATGGATGAGTTGGGGGAAATTACCGACTTCATACAAGAAGCAGCGGGTCAAACTGCCGATATCATTAAAGGTTATGGTATTGATGAAACACTGGGCGAGAAAATAAATGTTACACTTATTGCAACAGGGTTCAGTGCAAACCCAGTAACAACTTTTACTGAAAAGAAAGCGGAAAGGGTAATGCGTCGTTTAGATGAGCTAACTACCCAGGCTCCTGCTGCTGTTATTCCTGCACCCGCTGTAGTTGCTCCTGTACAAGAATCGATGGAACCTGTATTGAAAAACCCACCTATAGAAATAGCTGCTGAGTACACACCTGAAGCCGCTCCGAAGCAAGAAACACCAGGTAACGAACCTTTCATAAAACAACCTATGGAAGCTATAGCCCCTATTGCAGAAAATAAACAGGACATAGAATTTGAAATTGTAAAGAGGCCATTGGATGACCAACCTCGTACTCCCTTGTTATTTAATATTCCTCAACAACAACAGCCTGTTGAAAACAGACAACAACAAAATGAAAAGGTTGATTTGACAGATCCTGCTTTTATTGAAGAACAACGCAGGAAATCGCAAGAAAGGATTGAAAAGCTGAAACAATTAAGCTATAAATTGAGAAGCCCTTCCGGAATTACTGAGCTGGAAAACGAACCGGCTTACAAAAGAAGAAACATTGATTTGGGCGAGACTCCGCATTCATCGGAATCAAACCAATCACGGTTTACGCTTTCAGAAAATGAAGATAAAAAGGCAGAGTTGAGACAGAACAACTCGTTCCTTCACGATAATGTAGACTAAGAAGAGGGATTGTATTTAGAAAGGTTTATTGGGCAAATACGACCGGCATTCCACATAGGGTGCCGGTTTTTTTATTTGTGTCGGATGCCCGACGGGCAATTAAAAAGCTACAATTTTATAGTTAAAATTATTAAATATTAAAATAAAAAATAATAATATTATAATTTAAGGACATTTCTATATTTGTAAGTAATAAAAGGGGTTTGATATTATTATATGACTGATTTAACTATAGAGCATATAGCATTAACAGCAGCAGCAATAGCAACTGCAATGCCAATATTTGAGACTGAGATAAAAAAACGTCTTTTTCAATGGCTTCCTAAATACGAAAAGTGGATTAAACGTATTTGGTGGTGGACTTTTGCATTGGCAGCATTTTTAGCTTGGTGGTATGGTATTCAAATAGTTAATAGGGACGATAAGAAGGCGCGAAAATCTGAAATAGAAAATAATCAGGCAAAAACCGCAGCCTTAAAAGCGGATTCTGAAGTTATAAAAATCTTAGAAGAACAAGTGGATTGTCAGAAAATGAGTGATATAAAAACTGATAATAGGCATTCAGCAGACAGCGCATACTATACTCGGCAAAATGATAAGTTGGTGAATATTATTAACGGATTAATATATACATCAAAAAGAACACTTGATACATCAACCAAAACCATTTCAGAAGTAAAAAAGATAAAAACATCACCTCCTATTGAACCTTATTTAGATTTAGATAATACTAATGACCCACAGGAATTTTATTTTCTGATTATAGAAATGATTCTGCTATTTTTATAATAAAAATAGCGAACTTCAATGATAGCCCCGCTAAAAACTTAAAATCTGCATGTGTTTTTTATAATGCTCGAGATAATTTATTTTATAAAGGTAATACTGTTGACATAAGCAGAAATGCAACTTTAAATAAAAGGGATTATATATATATATTTTAGTGTTTATGTCAAGGATAGGCTTCCCAATGCTTTCCTAATATTCTTTAAATTGACATATACAAATAATGATGAAGGGAAACAAAAGCCTATCGAAAGAGCGTTTTTACATAATGGCAAAACCTATGGTAAAAACTCTTGGGAAGTTAGGGATTCCACCTTTATAAAACTTAGGAAGATGACCTATGGCACATATCCTGAAATAAAATCACTCTAAAAAAGCTATTGATCGTAAAATTAGATATCTCCTTGACAAAATCTTATCATTTCCCCCCAAAGTCATTGACCATTATTTACCCTTTTTCCCCTTCTTCGCAATCTTTTTGGCATGGGCGGCAGAAGCCCTTAGCACATCACCAAAAGTAGCATTGGTGGCAAGTTTTTTCTCGTACTTTAATTCTCTGAGAGCTTTTCTTGCCGGTTTAGTTTTTTTCATATTTCAAATATACAACATTGTTATGTTTGGTAAAAGTCATTGACTGTTTTATATAGCATTTGCCATGCACAAAATTAATAGGAAGCCTTCTGTTATTTAATTAAAATCGCAAAACAACGCAAATATTTAATTATCAACGACTACCGAAGTACCACGTTTATTTTGATCTCGCAAATACCTCAAAAAACGTGCCCTAATGTGCCCTAAAAAAATGCTGGAAACATTTCCCTAATTTAAGCAACGTAATCACTTAAATATTCATAATCGGGTAGTAGTTTACCATTGCGCGTAATGGCAGCGCGCTCCATCATTCCATCTTCATCTTTTCCTAACAAATGGGGCATAACACGCTCCATAAGTTCTTTGCCAAAATCTTCTGAAGCTTCACGGGGTAGCTCGCAAGGGAGGTTATCTACAGCCATTACCGTAATAGTGTTTTTTGCGAACGGTATATCGATCTCTTCGGTCATGGGGTTGTAGCCATAAAAAGGCTCCAGTATGGAAGAGGCTTTCAATGTGCTTGGGACAGAGCCATTCACATCGCAGGTTATATCAGCAATAACACTGATATGGAAGTCGGGGAGTTTCATTTGATCTTTTGTGAAAAGCGCTGCAGCTTTGCTATCCCAAAAGTGGCCTGTAATAAGCAGGTCGCATACCTTGGTATAAGGCAAAAAGGAAGAAACATAATTTTCAGGATGGGTATAAAAGTCTTTCAGGTTCCAGGAGGAGCCATCTTTTGCCTGGTATAGATCTTTAGAATGAAGCTGGCAATAAACCGCTTCACGAAAGGAACAGTGTAAAAATTCATACGGAGTAACCTTGCGGATTTTGAGTACGCCTAGGGTTTCAGTAGCTCCATTGGCCACACGTCCTCCGCCTGTCAGCAAAATCTTGATATTCGACAGCCTAACCCTGTCTATTTCTTTGAGTAGTTCTTCTTTATCGCGGCATTGGTAAGCCGGTTTCAAATCGAAAAGGTTGTAACGGGTTCCATAACCCCGCACTCCATTATACGTACCAATAATACCTGCATAGCGCCCGAACCCGATAACTCTTGAATGGTTTACATCAGTAAGGCATTCATAATCTACCAAATCAATTTCCTTATCCAATATAGCCTTCAGCATTCTTTTGTTATGAGGCTGTTTTTTGGTGGTATGCGAAAAAATGAAATACTTTTTGTGGGGAATCAACATATCAGCGGGTATTTCTTTTAAACCCATCATCATGTCGCAGTTGCTTAAATCATCGGTAACAGGAAGACCAAAAGAAGCATATTCTTCATCGGAATAACAACGAGTAGGGGAGGACTGTATGGTTATTTCGAGTCCGGGATAAGTCCTTAGTAACTCACTGCATTGCAGAGGAGAAAATGGTACACGTTTTTCAACAGGTATCTTTTCCTCTTTTAACAGGCCTATTTTTATCTTTCTCATATATACAGCAATGTAGCAAGCAAAGTTAATGAATAGCTATTATCGGCAGCTATATTGAAAATTAACTTATCTTTGAATCTTGTCTGCGTAATGGCAGATGAATTTAACATAGTTGAAATTTTTAAATAACACACCCCCATGCAATTTGAACTTACCGGCACCTTAAAACTTAAGAGAGACGAACAAAGAGTGTCTGATTCTTTCAAAAAAAGAGAATTCGTCGTAACCGATAATTCCAGTAATTACCCGCAACATATACTGTTCCAGTTAAAGCAAGATAAATGCCGTTTATTAGATGATTATAAACCCGGAGATGAAGTGAAGGTTGGCTTCTTTATTAGCGGACGCGAATGGCAAAAAGACGGGGTGGTTAAATACTTTACCTCGTTAGATGCATGGAAAATAGAACATGTTGATAAGGGTAGCTCTTCATCAAGCAGCAGAGGGGATTCTTCCTATGCGACCGAAGCAGCCCTTCCTGCAACGGAGGAACAGGATGATCTACCATTCTAAGGCTTATAGCTATCAGGTAATAGCCATTAGCTAAATAGTATGGCAAGCACTATCTTACTTGTTGAGGACGAAAAGAATTTACTTTCTACTATAAAGCTTAATCTCGAATTAGAAGGGTATGAGGTTATAGCTTTTATGAATGCCGAAGAAGCCTGGAGTAAGTTTAAAGGCGCTCAATTTTCTCTCGTTGTTTTGGATGTTACATTGCCCGGCATGAGTGGCTATGAGTTATGCGAGCATATTCGTAAAACGGATAAAAAGACATCAGTCCTTTTTCTTACTTCACGCAGTTCAACCGATGATAGGATAACCGGCTTGAAATTAGGCGCTGACGACTACCTGGGCAAACCATTCCACTTGGAGGAATTATTACTCCGGGTAAAATCGCTGTTAAAAAGATCCGCGAATGAAGGCGAAGAAAATGGATTGGAAGAATATCGTTTTGGGAAATGTATCATCAACTTCAAAACATACGAAATCTATACCCTGGCGGGCGAAAGAAAGGAATTAACAAAACGGGAAATAGACCTGCTCAAGTTGTTGGTGGAAAGAAAGAATGAAGTAATTCCGCGTGAATTAATTTTGAAAGAAGTATGGGGATATGACAGCATACCGTCTACACGAACCATTGACAACCATATTGTGGCTTTCCGGAAATACTTTGAAGAGAACCCAAAATCTCCCATTCATTTTCATTCTATCCGGGGAGTAGGGTATAAGTTTACAGAATAGAATTATTACCGTATTTTTCTGGCAATCATCAATCCGTCCCGTATTGGGACTAACACATTTTCTACTTTTGGATCAGTCATCACCATGTCATTATATTCCATAATGGCTTTGGTTTCATCGTCTGAATGGTATGCGGCATCGGCTACTTTTCCGCTCCACAAAACATTATCGGCGAATATATAACCTCCCACCTTCAGCTTCGGGAAGGCGAGTTTATAATAGTTGCTGTAATTGGTTTTATCGGCATCGATAAAAACTATATCGAATGTATGGTTGATGGTCGGAATAATTTCGAGCGCATTTCCCGTATAGGTTTTAATTTTATTTTCCATGCCTGCTTCTTTTACATAGCGCGATACCATGGGCAGCAATTCCTCATTAATATCAATAGTGTGAACCATACCTCCCTCTTGCAGCCCTTCAGCAAGACAAATAGAGGAGTATCCGGTAAAGGTTCCAATTTCCAATATCTGCAAAGGGCGTACCATGCAACTCAGCATCTTTAAGAAACGTCCCTGAACATGCCCTGAAAGCATTTGCGGCATAAGGACCTTGGCATGGGTTTCTCTGTTTAATTTTTTTAGTATGTCTGATTCTTCACGTGTATGAGAATCTACATATTTTTCAATTGGCTCGGGTAAAAAATCCATAATGTATATTAAAACCTAAAAGTACAAATTTTTCGGGAGAACGATATGATTAGGTAGACCCTCGCGGGGCTATCAGGTAGCTGATTTTCTTTTGTACTGGATTTCTTTGATCCATTTTACAGGAGCAGGCAAGGTATTCCTCCGGATCATTAAAAAAGTTCTTTTAGTAGAACCGAACCCACTGTAGAACCTTGCTAAGTCTTTATCCATAGAGCCTTCAAAATCGAATGTGATAGGCTTTTCCGCATGTTCTTCTATATAACTATTAAGGAGCAAAGTCATTGCTTGGGAATTATAGGCGTTTTGATTTGCGCCGGAAAAAAGGAATATATGCCTGTCTTTATTTTTTACAAAAAAAGCTCCGGCACACATCGCATTGTTTTTATCATTTACCCCGATTGGTGTAATAACCCCCTTTGACAGTAACGCCTCTGTAAGCCTTTCTAATACTGTATAAAAAGCAAAAGGCAATTCATGTTGCAGGCCTCTGTTATCCCGAAATAATTTTATGATTTTTTCGGGACGTGGCGTTTGTACTATCGTTAAAGAAGAGGATAGCGCTTTTTTAAGGTTTCTTTTGGTTTGTGTGGAATAAGATGCAGCTATTTCAGCGTATGGGCGATTAAGGTCGAGCGTATAGGTAATCAGTTCCCTTGTTTCAAACGTGCGGGAATGAAAAATATTCTGTTCATTCAGATGCATCTCAATATACCTGTAATGAGAGGGTATAGCAGAGATAAATTCGTTGACTTTTTCTTCGGATAGTTCCTGCTTTGAAAATACCCCAAGTTGTTGTGTAAACAAGGGAGGATAACTGTAAGTGTATCCATATTTTTTACCCATGGGTAAAGGCAGAATACTTGTATAGTCATCTTCAACCAATGCTTCCCAGCCAGGACAAGCTATATCCAAATACCAGGAATACGCATACACAAGTCCATTGGGTAAATGCTTGATACATTCGTCCCATTTTGATTTATCGATGTCCGCGTGTATTAAATGTCGTATCAAGTTCTATGTCGTTTTATCTGATGCCGCTTCCATCATCGTTTCAAATACTGTTTTCCAATTCTTCCAGCCTCCTTTATCATTAATAGAATGATTGTGCCAGATAGGAATAAATTCGCCGTTTACGGATTTTGTTTTCTGAATTAGTTCTTTAACAACCATGATAGAACGGTTGGGAGAGAGTTTTAAGTATTCTTTCAATGTTCCATCCATTATTGCAGAGGAATGAATTTTAACAGGTAAAATACTTTCAGTTCTCAGGTCGTAAAAATAGAACGGAGTGCAAATGCTTGCCCTGAATCCCACAGCCGGTGCATAAGCCATACTATAATCATCCGTAATGCCAAGCTTAGCGAGGCAGCGATAGGTTTCCGGCAGACTCAAGCGTAAATAATGTTGGCGCGAACAGGTTATTTTTCCGATGCTATAACGCTCTACATTTTCAGTCTCTTTTTCTACTGTTTCAATATGGTTTTTTGAATGATAGGAGGGGTGAATACCCACTTCGCCCATTAAATTCAAACGTTTTACAAGTCCTTTAAACTTCCGGCTGTTGGGCGATATATTTTTGTCGTAGTGACCGCGCTTCCCTGCCAGAAAAAAATAAATGGGACGTGAATGATATTTAGTAAAAATGACTTCCTGGTAATGATACGTGTTGTAGGGGTCTTTTTTTAAACGCAGTAAAACCAGTGTTTTTTCAAATAGAGTTTTATAATCAACCTTAATAATAGCCTTAAGGTAAGTACCGGTTGTAATTAAAATATTTCTAGCCAAGTGTGCATAGGCTGTATCAATATCAATGGTTGGAATAAAGGAATATTTGTTTCGTGAAAATGCAATAGCGGGATATTCTAGCAGGATAATTTTTTTCAATTCTTCGGCCCACATATTCACCAGGGGATCATCCAAAAAAAGATTTTTAAAGGCAAAGCTATTTTTATATTGAAAGCGTTTATGCCTGTCAAGTTTAGTAGGGAAATACTCTTCATAACGGCTGACTAAATAAAACGAAGCAGAAAAAATGTCGAATGGCATACTATCTGAATCGGTTCTATAAAAAACTTTCAGGTTGTTCCATACAAAGATCTCTGGTGATTGGGGCTTAATGCCCTTTTCAGTGAGCAATCCAGCCGGTATTATTTGGACTTTAGCATTGGCAATAGAAGTGGCAGAGTAATTGAGTTTAGGTCCGGTATAAGTATTGAAAACCACTTCATCCATAGTAACGGAGTATGAGGTCCGAATCAGTGAATCGAAAAATAGCTGAAATATATAAGTTACCCGTTGAGTAACCTGTGGGGTGTATATAAGTAATTCCATAGTGGTCAACTAAAATTGGAGATGATTTCGCGGCAAATAAAGTTGGCTGCATCGCCTTTTCCATAAAATGATGGATAATTATATCGCGTAGTTTCTTTAAAATGCCTGAAGGCTTTTTTGATGCGTTCGCCATCGGCATCAGCCAATATAGAGTTACCGCAGTCTACCAATTCAACCCACTCTGTTTCCGGGCGCAATATGATGCAGGGCTTATGCAGAAAAAATGCTTCTTTTTGCACTCCACCCGAATCGGTGAGTATCATCGAGCATCTTTTTTCCAATAAAATCATTTCCAGGAAAGAAACAGGAGGTATTATTTTAAATAAAGGGTTTTCTTTCAGTCGCTTTAGTAATAATGGTTTGGCTGCATCCAGCGATATCGAAGTACGCGGATGTATAGGAAATATTACCGGTATTTGTTCGTATAAACTAATTTCGTTTATAGTTTCCAATATGGCATTCAACCGGGCCGGATCATCTGTATTGTTGTTGCGGTGCAGAGTCATCAATAAAAACTCTTTTCCCTGCAGGTTTAACTTGTCCATAATGCCGGAAGTGGCTTCGGCTACGTCAGAAAAGTATAAGGTATTATCATACATCACATCTCCGCAATGGAATATACCGGGTTTATTAATATTGAACGGGGCTTCATTATCCTGGTTAAAACCTTCTCTCAATAAATTATTATATCCTGCCAATGTAGGTGTGAAAAGAAGCGTAGAACAATGGTCGCAAATGATACGGTTAATTTCCTCGGGCATGTTTTTGTTGAACGAGCGTAACCCCGCTTCAATATGCACCAGGGGAATATTCAGTTTAGTAGCTGCAATGGCCGCCGCCAGTGTCGAATTGGTATCTCCATATACAACCATAGCAGCGGGTTTTTCAAGCACTGCAATTCTTTCAATGCCCTCTATCATTAAAGCTGTTTGCTTACCATGGCTTTCAGAACCTACATTCAGATTATAATCGGGCTGACTGATATCCATCTCCCGGAAAAATGTATCGGACATGTTATCGTCATAATGTTGCCCGGTATGAAGAATAATTTCTTCTATCTCTTTGTTGTAAGTATCCCTGATAGCCCTGCCTAATGCAGATGCTTTAATAATTTGGGGGCGGGCCCCTATGACGGTTAAAATCTTTATCATGGTTTATAATATGCCTTCATCGGCGAAGCTAAAGTAGCCGCCATCAGAAACGATTACATGATCTAAAACAGTAATGTCAAGTAATTTAGCTGTTTGTTTCACTTTTTGGGTTAATTCTTTATCCTCGAAGCTTGGATTCAGGTTGCCTGACGGGTGATTATGGCATAGTATAATACCGGTCGCAAAATTATCAAGAGCGCTTTTAAGAATTAAGCGGATATCTGCCACAGTGCCAGTAATACCGCCCTGGCTGAGTTTTTGAGTGGATATTATTTTATTAGCCCGGTTAAGAAACAATACCCAAAATTCTTCATTATGCAAGTCAGCCAGGTGATGAAGGTATTCATATACGTCCTTGCTGCCCGATATTTTTTCTTTTTCTTTTACTTCAGCGGTCCTTCTTCGCTTGGCAAGTTCGAGAGCAGCTACAATAGTAATGGCTTTTGCTTCTCCTATACCTTTATATTTCTTTAGGTCGCTTAGAGAGAGCTTTCCCAGTTCATTCAGATTATTATGGGCATTTTTCAGAATGGATTTACATACATCCACTGCCGATTCGCCACGGGTACCCGAACCAATAAGGATAGCTAATAGTTCTGCATCCGAAAGGGCTGCAGAACCTTTAAGCATAAGTTTTTCCCTGGGACGGTCTTCTTCTGCCCAACTGCGTATGCTGTTTATTTCTTTTAGTGCTTCTTCAGACATTTTTATCCGGTAGGTTACAAATATACATTTTGAATTAAAGATTGGAACTATTTTATTAAGTTGGGTGAAAAAACATAACAACTTATTTATCAGTATCCAATTACCGATTGTATTTTTAATTCTCCCATGTATTTTTCTTTTAGTTTTGTAAGAATGAAAAATAAGTATTCACTTATTGCATGTTGTATCATAAGTATTGTGCTCATGCAATACCGTTTGTCTTACTCCGGGCTTGATCCTAATTATACCCTGAAGGTTACCACTTGGGATGCACTCGGATACTACATGTACCTGCCTTCAGCGTTTATATATAACGATGCCACACAATTGAAATGGTTTCCCGATATAGACAAAAAGTACCAGGTATCGGGCGGCTGGGTTTATCAGGCTAATATTTACAAGAATAATAAGTATGTGTTTAAGTACCTGGGTGGGGTAGCTATTATGGAAATGCCCCTGTTTTTTGTCGGACATTGTATTGCTAAAGCCAGCCATTATAAAGCTGATGGGTTTTCACCGCCATATCAATATGCTATTGCGTTTGGGGTATTGCTGTATTGTTTGCTATCTGTCTTTTTACTGAGGAATATTTTACTCCGTTTTTTTACGGATAAAAATACAGCCATAACGCTTTTGCTGGTTATGCTTGCTAGTAACATCATTCAGTATGTGGCTATTGATAGCGCCCAAAGCCACGGACTGATTTTCCCTTTATATGTATTAATACTATACTTTACCATCAAGTGGCATGAAAAACCTAAGCTGCTTTGGGCCTGCCTTATTGGCTATATTATTGGATTGGCTAGTATATGCCGCCCTACAGAGGCCATTATGTTGTTTATTCCCTTGCTTTGGAATACCCACACCAAAGAATCGGCACGTGAAAAATGGGCATTAGTAAAGCAACATAAAAAGCATGTTGTGTATGCTTTGGTGTTTATATTTTTAGGGGTATTGCCCCAACTTATATATTGGCAAATTGCTTCCGGTTTTTTTATCTACAATGTAGGTAGCAAATGGGTTTTCTTAAATCCATTTTTCCGGGTGCTTTTCGGTTGGGAAAAGGGTTGGTTTATTTATACGCCGGTTACCATTTTCTTTATTGTGGGTATGTTCTATATGAAGAAATACCCATTCAAAAAATCGGTTATATGGTTCTGTCTTCTCAATATTTGGATAATTATATCCTGGTTCGATTGGCGTTATGGTGGTAGCTATTCCACCCGTGCTTTGTCGCATTCCTATCCTGTGTTTGCATTGCCGCTGGCTGCATTTGTAGAATATATCAATGGTAAAAAATGGAGATATCTGTTTTATGCGTTGGGAATGTATCTTATTGGGGTTAATCTCTTCCAGATTGTACAGTATAACCGCACAATATTACACTACGATGATATGAACCGGAGATACTATACAAGCATATACATGAATCCTCACCCCACTCCTTTAGATATGAGTTTGATTGATACGAATGATTATCTCAGCAATGAAAAGGGATATATAGAGCAGGTACTTGTTCATATTGATACGGTTCGCCATTTGCAAGTATCGTCTAATACTCCAATAGCATTACTAAATACTACCATTTTGCCTGACTCTATATATAAGCCTGCTAAAGAAGCATGGCTCAAAATTGAGGCAGAGATAAAAATTGACAAAGGGTTTTCGGAAAGTTATTTAAACTCGGAACTTAAAATTGGTAATTCTGTCAAACACAACCGAGTAAGGTTATTCAGTCCCATTAGCATTCAAGGGGGCACAAATGAGTATTCTTTTTATATAAAGTTGCCTGATTGTTCCCACAGGGATAGGCTACAGCTATATATACGTTCCGGTAGTGACTTTGATGGGAAAGTAAATAAGATAAAGGTTACAAGCTTTATGAAGTAGTTTAATGCTTATTAATATTGCAGTGTAGCTTGTTTCAGTGCATATACACAAACGTCTCCCCGTTGCAGTATTAGTCTATCGATACAGCTTTTTATTCCGGTATCTTGTTGCACTTTTTTTGAGTCGGTATATAGGTAAGCAGCTCCTTGGGAAATCATTTCTTTCAAACTTTTCTCGTCTAACCAGTCATTGTCAAATGCCCATCCCTTTTTGTTTATATAATAGAACCAGATGCAGCTCGATTCATCATTCCCTACCACACATAGTTTGTTATCTGGTAGAATATTCTGTAAATCATTTTTATACGTAAGAAGATTGGCGTTGAATCCCGGGTCAATGGTATTCCAACGGTGGTCAGCGCGTAGGAATGCTGTGATGGGAAGAATACACAGGGCAGCTACAGAAACGATTCGCAATATTTTTTTTGGGTGGGAAATTAACTTTTCAGCACCATATCCGACAATTATAAATATCAGTGGTAAGAACGGAAACATATAATAATCGTGCACAGTATTAATCATGTTCATCTCAAATAAAAAGTAGAGTAACACACTAATACCCCACCCAAAAAACAAAGGGAATAGAGGATGCCTGTACTTTTTAGAAGAAAACAGCAGAAAAAATCCGGCAAAGAAAAAGAGTAATGAACCGTAGTTAATTAAGAGTTCCGGGAGGATAGATATTAAATTGCCCTGGAGTATATCCAGCAAGTTGGAGATGTCTTGCTTGCCCGCAGATAGAACGCCGGTTACTATACCATTTCCTTGCCAGGTTCCCACTACTTTTACATACCATAGAGCAGGCAGAAAGAGAATAGCAAAGAAAATAAGACCTATTTTAATAAAGGAGTTTATTCCTATTTTGCGAATATTCATAAGTAGATAAACCACAATACCTCCGATGTAAACCACAAAAGGCATCTTTGATAAGACAGATAGACTAATAAAAGCAGCCGACCAAATGGCATAAACGTATTCTGGATTCTCTATCCATTTGAAGAAGAAAGCCATGCCATAAATAGAGAGGCAGAGTGCAAGGTTATCGGGCATGGGATTGAGGGTATAGTAATAAAAGACCGGTGAAAAGTTGAAACACCAAGCTCCAAACAAGGCCAGCCTATGTATTTTAAATATGTTGTAAAGCAACAGGTAGATTCCCCATATGCTAAATAGTCCTATTATAAAGGATAGTATGCGGGTAATAATGAGATGGTCCCCAAAAATCTTATAGAAACAGGCAATCCCCCATTGCATAATAGGGAACTCCATGCGAAATATACCCGACCCATTTCCGCGATTACTAATTCTCGGTTTAAGGATATTAAAATCTTCTCTATAAAAACTCAGGATGGTGTTTTGAGTTTGGGTTTGCCTCCATACATGGTAACCTACAAGGTCTGTTTTGAATATATGCCAATGCATGCACAAGCTAAGCAAGGGAATAAATAAGAACAATATAGCCTTCCTTTGACGGAAGAAGAATGCTTCAATCATTTTACGATGGTAGTTGTAACTGAATTTGCCTTCAAATATAATAGTCCATATACATAAATGGGTGATTGACAAACGCGAAAGACATATAAAAATACCTGAAAGTACCCTGTAATTGTTAAATAATGTTAGATTTTACAATGTTTTCTAAGAATAATAATTAAATTTGCGACCGTAGTATTAGATGTTATATGTATAAAAAGTTACTTATTATAGGTTTGTTGTTGATTCCCTGTGTATTTGTTAATGCCCAGGCAACAGCAACTTCTGCACCGGCTAGTGATCCTAATGCGCCTGTTATGGCCTTTGACACAAAAGATCATGATTTTGGCACTTTTGAGCAAGATGGAAATGGTACTTACCTGTTTTTGTTTACCAATACAGGCAAAGAACCTTTGGTTATAAAAGAAGCTCATGGATCATGCGGTTGTACTATTCCTAAATGGCCGCACGACCCTATTTCACCCGGTCAAAAGGATACTATTAAGGTAACATATGATACTCACCGTGTAGGCGATTTTCACAAAACAGTCACAATAACCTCTAATGCAAAAGAATCTCCGGTAGTATTATCTATTCACGGAAAGGTAACTGCCAAACCGGCAGTGCCTAGCTTTCCTACCGATCCGGGCAATAATACCAGCGGGGCTCCGTTTTCTTCTAATTGGGACAATCATTAATTTAATATCAACCAAAAAATCGATTCAATCATGAAAAAACTTTTATCTTCCATTACATTAATTGCAGCGCTTGCTTTATCAGGTAATATATATGCACAAGCTGCTCCTGCTCCTGCAACTCCTGCAGCTCCCGATCCAAATGCTCCTGTAATGAAATTCGAACATGATACCATTGATTATGGTACCATTCCTCATAATGCAGACGGTTATCGCGTATTCAAATTTACAAATGTTGGAAAAGAGCCATTGCTTATTACCAATGCTCATGGTTCATGCGGATGTACCGTTCCTACCGCGCCTACTGAACCGATTCCACCTGGACAAAATTCAGAAATCAAGGTTCACTATGCAACCGACAGAATTGGTGCATTTACCAAAACCGTAACTCTTACCAGTAATGCTAATCCACCTACAAAAGTTCTGGTAATTAAAGGTAATGTATTATCTGATCCACCAGTAGCAACGCCTGCTGCCGCTCCTGCTAACGCTGCACCGAGCACCAGCGGTCACTAATTGGTATATAATTTTATTTAAAAGTCTGTTCAAGTTTATTTTGAACAGACTTTTTCTTTTTAGTAAATTTAGAGATGAATAAAATCCGGATCATTAATATAGTTATTGTAATTCTATGCGGGCATTTTTGTGCTGCTCAACCGGTTATGATCATGGATAAAAATATACACCACCTGGGCTTTGTGCGGCAAGGTGATACACTCCATTTTCAATATAAGTTTATCAATTCAGGTAATCAACCTTTAGTAATAACTGATACTAAAGTTGAATGCGGTTGTACGGGAGTTAATAGACCTCTAACCCCTGTTTTACCCGGCAAGCAAGATAGCATACAGGTAGTTTTTCATACTAACGATGCCATTGGCAGACAGGACAGAACTGTAACTATATTGTCAAATGCCTCTAATTCACCCGTAGTAGTAAGATTTAAATGCGTGGTATTAAAGGCTAAAAAATAAACCTGTAACAAAGCAATTATCGATTATTTTTGTACTTTAATTGCTAATAAATTTACGCCATGCAAACTATCGAAACCTACAATTTTAAAAATAAAAAAGCCCTTGTAAGGGTAGATTTCAATGTTCCTCTTGATGAGCAATTAAACATAACCGACGATACACGTATAAAAGCGGCTATACCGACCTTAAAAAAAATATTGAAGGATGGAGGTTCTGTAATCATCATGTCGCATTTGGGTAGACCTAAAAATATACCGGAAGATAAGTTTTCATTAAAACATATTGTACCATCCCTCAGCAAGCTTTTAGGTGTAGAAGTAAAATTTTCAAACGATTGTATTGGTGCAGCTACCAAGGTTATGAGCGATGCCTTAAAGCCTGGTGAAGTTTTATTGCTCGAGAATTTACGTTTTCATGCCGAAGAAACCAAGGGCAGTGTAAGCTTTGCAAAGGAATTAGCTTCATTAGGCGATGTGTATGTGAACGATGCATTTGGCACGGCACACAGGGCTCATGCATCTACTACTATTGTTGCCCAGTTTTTCCCTCATGATAAATTATTTGGTTATTGCATGGCTTCGGAACTCACCAGTATTTCTAATTTATTTACAAACCCTAAAAGGCCACTTACCGCTATTCTTGGTGGAGCAAAAGTATCGGGTAAAATTGCCATAATAGAAAACCTGATGGATAAGGTAGATAACCTTATTATAGGTGGTGGAATGGCATATACCTTCATTAAAGCAAAGGGTGGAAATATAGGTAGCTCGTTAGTGGAAGAGGATAAAATAGAAACTGCTTTGAACGTAATTGAAGCTGCTAAGAAAAAAGGCGTTAAACTCTATATCCCTACAGATACAGCCATAGCAGATGCCTTTAATAACGACGCCAATAAAAAATTTTGTGCTATAAACGAGATTCCCTCCGGTTGGCTGGGCTTGGATATTGGTCCTGAAACTGAAAAAGAATTTGCAAAAGTAATAGAATCATCAGGGTCTATTTTGTGGAACGGGCCTATGGGAGTTTTTGAAATGAGCAATTTTGAACATGGTACTAAAGTGGTTGCTGATGCTATTGTGAGTGCTACAGCAAAAGGAGCCTATTCGTTAGTTGGAGGTGGCGATTCAGTAGCTGCAATTAATAAATATAACCTGGCAGATAAGGTAAGTTATGTATCAACTGGTGGAGGAGCAATGTTGGAATATATTGAAGGTAAGGAACTTCCCGGTGTGAAGGCTATACAAGAGGATGTTGAAAAGATAATAAAATAAGTTCTCCACATTCTTCCTTTCACCGTTAAATTTGCAACTCAAATAAGCGAAATGTGTTAGAACATCTCAAAAAAATAGTCAGTATATTCCGTAATAGGTATATTACAGCAACGGTGTTGTTTGTATTATGGATTGCTTTTTTCGACCAGACAAGCCTTATTTACGATATACATCTTACCCGGAAAGAAAATCAACTAAAGGCTCAAAAGGTGTATTACGAAAAGCAGACCCAGGTTGCTATTGAGCAGTTAAAAGAGCTGCAAACAAATCCGGCTAATATGGAAAAGTTTGCCCGTGAAAAATATTTCATGAAGAAAAGTAACGAGGATGTATACGTTCTTGTTGACAAGAATAATAATCTTGTAGATACACTGAATATAAAGGCAAAATAATCAGTTTTAAAAATTCGGCCTGAGTAGATATTTGCTATAGAAGTTGTCAATTATCTTAACCACTTCTTCCGAAGTATCCACCACATGAAATAGCTCAAGGTCTTTTTCATCTGCATTTTGTTCTTTTTCTATCACCATATCTTTTATCCAGTCAAGCATGGGTTCCCAATATTTCTTTCCTACTATGATGATGGGAAAATGCTCCACCTTGTTGGTTTGGATAAGTGTAATAGCTTCAAAAAGTTCATCTAATGTTCCAAAGCCTCCGGGAAGAACAACAAAGCCCTGGGCATATTTCATAAACATGACCTTACGTACAAAGAAGTAATCGAATCTCAATAGTTTATCGCGATCAACAAAGGCATTGTCTTTTTGTTCGTGAGGTAATTCAATTTCCAATCCTACCGAGCGTCCTCCACCTGCCTGCGCTCCTTTGTTGGCAGCTTCCATAATGCCGGGGCCTCCACCGGTAATAACACCATACCCATGACGGGTAAGTTGGAAGGCTATTTCTGTGGCTAACTTATAATACTTATGACTCGGTTTGGTACGTGCCGAACCAAAAATAGATATACAAGGTCCAACTTTTGCTAATGTGTCAAATCCATGCACAAACTCTGACATCATGCGGAATATTTGCCACGAATCGGTTGCCTTTATTTCGTTCCAGTTTTTTTCCCTGGAAACTTCACCTGATCTTTTATCAGCAGCTTTCTTAGTCGTCTTTTTCAATTTTGCCATAAATTGTGTAATTTATTGTAATTCTGCAGCTAAGTATACGGAAGTCAGGCTCTTTTTGTTTTTGCTTACCTTTTCAGGAGTACCTTCCACAATAACTTCTCCACCTCGTATTCCGCCTTCGGGGCCTATATCAATAATGTGGTCAGCCACCTTTATAACATCTAAATTATGTTCAATCACTATCACCGTGTTTCCATAATCTACTAGTTTATTAAGCACATCAAGCAATAGGCGGATATCTTCAAAATGCAAACCTGTAGTGGGTTCATCTAAAATATAGAGGGTATTTCCGGTGCCTCGTTTCGATAATTCTGTTGCCAGTTTTACACGCTGTGCCTCTCCGCCTGAGAGGGTGGTAGATGATTGTCCTAATGTAATGTAACCAAGCCCTATCTCGTTAAGCGTAGTTATTTTTTGCGTGATATGCGGTATCTCTGAGAAGAATTCTACCGCCTGTTCCACAGTAAGGTTAAGCACATCGTTTATGGATTTTCCTTTGAAACGGACTTCCAGTGTTTCACGATTATACCGTTTGCCGCCACAAGTATCGCAAACAACATATACATCCGGCAAAAAATTCATTTCAATCTTCTTCAGCCCTGCGCCTTGGCAGCTTTCGCATCTTCCGCCCTTCACATTGAATGAAAAGCGTCCGGGGGCATAGCCTCTAATCTTTGCTTCGGGTAGTGAAGCAAACAAATTACGTATATCGGCAAACAGATTAACGTAGGTTGCCGGATTCGAACGAGGTGTGCGCCCGATGGGCGATTGATCTATTTCAATAATCTTGTCTATGTGATTAATGCCTTGTATAGAAGAATATGGGAGCGGAGTAGCTTCCGACTTATATAAGTGTTTGCTTATAATCGGATACAAGGTTTCATTTATTAAGGAAGATTTTCCACTGCCCGAAACACCGGTAATGCAAATCAGTTTGCCAAGAGGGAAAGACACGTTTACATTTTTCAAGTTATTACCCTTAGCTCCTTTCAGCACAATTTCTTTTCCATTCCCTTTTCTGCGGATCTTTGGAACCTCAATAGTTTTCTTGCCTGAAAGATAATCGGAGGTGAGTGTAGGTTGTTTTAAAAAATCGTTGGGCGCTCCTTGCGCAACTATGTTTCCACCATGCGAACCTGTTCCCGGGCCTACATCAATAATCCAGTCAGAGGCGAGCATCATATCCTTATCATGCTCTACTACTATAACGGAATTGCCACTATCGCGCAAGTTTTTCAAGGCATCTATCAACCTATGATTATCGCGTTGATGGAGGCCAATGCTGGGTTCATCTAATATATACAATACACCCACTAATCCCGAACCTATTTGTGTGGCAAGGCGTATGCGCTGTCCTTCTCCGCCCGATAAGGTGCGGGCACTCCGATTTAATGTGAGATAATCGATGCCTACATCCAGCAAAAACCTGGTGCGGCTCCTCAATTCCTTCATCACATCTTTTGCAATAATTTTTTTCTTGCCTTCAAGGCTTGCCTCAAAGTTTACAATCCAATCGTATAAAACGCGGGTATCCAGATTAGCGAGATCGGCAATATTTTTGTCTTCAATTTTGAAGTAGAGAGCTTCCTTTTTTAAACGTGCACCCTTGCATTCCGGACACACGGCTTTATTCATAAATTCAGCTGCCCATTCTGATATGCCAGGGCTATCCGTATCTCGTCGTTGGCGGTCAATAAAATTAATAATACCCTCAAAACTCATGGAGTAGGAATGACCACTACTTTGAAAATTTTCCCGCACTTTTAATATTTCATCCGTACCATATAATATGGCATGCAAACCCCCTTCGGGTATTTTATTTACAGGTGTATCAAGGGTGAATCCATGCTTATCAGCAATAGCCTCCAATTGGTGGAATATCCAGTTGTCTTTTCTTTTTCCCACGGGTGCAATAGCTCCGTCACTAATAGAAAGATGGGAGTTGGGAATAATTTTCTTTTCATCAATTTGTAATACTTCGCCTAAGCCTCCGCAATTAGGGCAAGCTCCGTAGGGCGAATTGAAAGAAAATAAATTTGGTGCCGGTTCATCATATGATATCCCCGAAGTAGGGCACATGAGGAAGCGGCTATAGTGAGAGACTTTTTTCTGTTCATCTAATACCATAATTACTCCTTTGCCTTGTTTCATAGCCAGAGCAACCGATTCAGCAATGCGTGATTTAGATGCATCGGTAACATCAATGCGATCAATCAGTACTTCAATGTCGTGTATAGAATACCTGTCGGCATGCATGCCTGAACGTATTTCCTTTATTTCCCCATCGAGCCGCACCCGCGAAAAACCACTTTTACGGAGCTGTTCAAATAATTCGCGATAGTGCCCTTTTCTTCCTTTTACAACAGGTGCCAGCAACTGAATTTTTTTTCCGTCGTATTTTGAAATAAGCAGGTTAATAATTTGTTGCTCAGAAAACCTTACCATTTTTTCGCCTGTAACGTAAGAATAGGCTTCTCCTATCCGGGCAAAAAGTAAGCGTAGGAAATCATATATTTCTGTAATTGTTCCAACTGTTGAACGGGGATTCCTGCCTACTGTTTTTTGTTCAATGGATATAACAGGACTTAACCCTTCTATTTTATCTACGTCGGGGCGTTCCATGCCTCCCAAAAACTGGCGGGCATAAGCTGAAAGAGTTTCAATATAGCGGCGCTGCCCTTCGGCATAAATAGTATCGAAAGCAAGAGACGATTTCCCGCTCCCGCTTAGTCCCGTAACCACTACCAGCTTATTACGCGGAATAGTGATGTTGATATTTTTGAGGTTATGTTCCCGGGCACCTACTATCTCAATAAATTCTTCGTCAATAATGTTCTCAGTGCCTTGCTTCATAAAATAAATATGTCCCTTTTATCGGATCATTTCCGGGGCTGCAAAGTTACTCAAAATAAACCTTTTAGAGTAGGGGGCAAATAGGAAATGATAGGAGAAGCTAATTGATTTCTATTTCACTTTTTCCAAAGCCTAATTGCAACACTTTTGGCGACAGTATGGAGTGTACTATTTGTGTTTAATTATATGATATACAATTAGTTAATATATGCAACACCGCGCCTATCCCTTTTAACACAGAATTAGGCTGTTTTTTGCCGTTATTTTCACAAATATAAGTATTAGGTTATAAAAAAGCCGGTATTTTATTATTGCTTCTTACTGCTTGAGAGAGTTCCATTCCTTACTCTTTCCGCCTGTTCTTTTGCTTTCTCGAATGTAGTGGGCTGCTGCTTGGATAGTAGTTCCATTCCCCTTCTACTGTTTTCCCTTAAGGGTGCAATATCCACGCCTTTTTCCTGAACTCGATTTTTATCTTCTGATTCCATTATTTGATACCCTTTACATAGTTTATGTATTCCTCATTCGTTAAAGTCCTAACAAATTTCAATGCTTCTTCTTGTGTTGGAAAATCACCTCGTACACGAAGCGATTGGGCCCTCATTTCTTCCAACGTAACAGGCGGCTGTTTGGCTAATGCCTCAGCACCCAATTTTGCGCGTTCCTGAAATGTTATGTCTGGTTTCATTTTATAAGTAAATGGGAAATCCCTTCCGGATGGGCTATATGAATTAACATATAACAGTGGACACCGGAAGGGATTCGGAGGCAAATATACAAATATTTTTTTTAATCAATATCTTTGTGAAATTACTTATTGTATATAATGAAAGGAAAGGACAAAGAATACTATTACTTTAAAATAAAGAAAGTAGATTACGATAAGACACTGCCTTCTATTGTAGAATCCATACCTCCTAAGATTCGTGAAAAGGTAGAAGATAAGCTTGCCTCAATGTTTGGGTTATTTAAAGGAATAGACCATGATGAAATATTGAACAGGATTAAGCGGATGGGAGAAATAGAGCCAAAAGCTATGGAGAGGATACGAAGTCACGGTAAGAAAGATAAAAGAGCGATAATCCCTGATAAATTAGAAAATGGGAAAACTATTCACGATGCGATAAGCTACGTAGTATACAGGTTACTGGTATTTATTGATGAAAAAGGAATAACCAGTAAGGATAGGAAAGTACTTTGTATGGAAGCAGACAGATTGATACAGGAATTTATGGATAGGTTCTTATCAAAGAAATTTATTTCAAAATATTCTAAAAACAGGAGATATACCATAATAGGGCACATCGTATTATCCTTTGGTATTTTCAAGGACGATACGGAATTTGTAAAAAATCATGAAGCCGCAAACTTTGTCGCTTCTTGTCTAAAATAATAAAGCCCCATATTTCTATGAGGCTTTTCAGTTAGCTTTTTCCATTTAAGGAAATCTCAGTCTGCGGAGAAAGCAAAGATAAATATTTTTTATTTAACCTACATGGGCTATGTACATTAAATCATGTACATTTTAGATGTACATGTAAAAAGGTATATTCTGCATGTACATAGCCAAATTAAACTACCTGACCTTTGTTTTATAGGCGGTTAGCTCAACGGATAGAGCCTCAGTCTGCGGAGGCTGAGTGATGCAGGTTCGATTCCTGTACCGCCTTCAAAACAATAACCTATGAATTTAATTGAACTACAAACAAGATTTAATACTCATTTAAAGTGCATAAAACACTTACAGCAAGTGCGTTGGGGCAAGAAGCCCATTTGTCCCCATTGTGGTAAGAATAATATATCAGTGCGCGGTAAACGAAGAAAATTTAAGAAAAAGCGGGTAGCCCGAATTTATAAAACTCCATCATACCATTGTAACTCATGCAACCGTGATTTTACCGTTTTAACAGGTACTATTTTCGAGGCCAGTAAACTGCCTTTGCCAAAATGGTTTGCTGTTATTGCTCTGATGCTTAATGCCCGAAAAGGCATATCTGCTATGAATATTATGCGGGATTTGGGTATTACCTATAAAACGGCATGGTTTACGGCAATGAAGGTAAGGTGTGCTATGCTCGACCAGGTACAAATGTTAGAGGGCATTGTTGAGATGGATGAAGCCTATATCGGTGGTAAACCGAGACACCGGAAGCCGGCTGCCCATCTTGCCACCATAGGCTACCGTGACTTTTCTACGGACGACTGGAGGAAAGACCGTTGGAAGTATACAGGTAAGACCTATGGCCGTGGCCGGGCCACGGATAAAGTAAAGGTGGTTGGTATTGTAGAACGGGGCGTAGATAAAGGAAGGGTAGCCTTAAAAGTGCAAGACAGTCTGACAGGGATAGAAATGTTGCGGATGCTTAAGCAATATGTGAACATGAAAAATTCTACCGTTATGACGGATGATTTTTCGTCCTATAATCGTTTTGATAAAGTAATACAGCACTATACCGTAAATCATAGCGAAAAAGAGTATGTAAAACATCTGGAAGGTATTAAAGATTCTATACACACTAACACTATCGAGGGGGTGTGGTCAATTATTAAAAACGGTATTCGGGGACAATATCATGTACTCAGTAAGAAGTACCTACCTTTTTATTTGGCTGAAGCTGCCTATAAATATAACCGGAGAGGTAAAAGCGAAAAGAAAGCTGCTTTCGGTGAAACAATTGAAAATGCCATTACCGATAAGAAATGCCAAGTCAGGTATAAGCCGAAGGGAAACATTAGAAAGGTTGTATATGGCGAAAAGGTTAGGAAGAAACGCCCCAAGAAACCAAAGCCTAAACGAAAACCCACCGGAGGTACGCCGGGTAAAGTCCCTGCTAAACGAAACCAACAGCAATGGAAAGACCACATAAAATATCTGAACCGTACCTCCACAAAGAAAAAGCGAAAAAAAGCCCACCTTCCTTATGGGCAAAGAGGATATTCAAAAAAAAGTAGGAATTAAAACCAAATACTCATTACTACAAGTAAAAAGGCACAGTATTCACCGTGCCTTTTTGTTATTCCTTTCTTTTTCGGAATGAGAAAGAGATTGCTATTATTGAAAAGCATAGGAAATAAATGGAAACGAATAAAAATGCAAGTCCGCAAAATTTTATTTTTCCACCATATAAATCCGGGACAATCAATAAATATACACTGAATAAAAGTGCAGCAAGGCTTATTAATAAGCTAAAAATAGATAATACTTTCATGGCTTTTATTTTTTAAGTTTTAGAATCATCTCGGAAAGGTACTTCTCAGAAAATTTTTCCGTGGCTTTATAACGGGCATCTTTCCCTGCCATCTTACCCCAGTCATTTATGGCGCCGGTTATCTCGTCGGACTTACCCAATACGTTACCTGTCTTTGAATCCGTGATTATCACAAACCCCTTTGCTTTTAAAGAACGTATCAGCACTATGTTAGAGCAATCAATAGTGTAATCTGAATTTTCTTGTTTCATGGTGACATTCTGCTTCAGATCAATTAGCTTATTAATAATAGGCTGCTCTATCCCATCCTTAGGTTTGACATAATAAGTTTGGGCATAACCCATAGTTCCGAGTAATAGGGATAAGGCTAATATTAAAATTTTGTGTTTCATAAAATCATAGTTTAAATGGATTATTCTCTGTCAAATACATATCCTATACCAAACGTTACATTGGCCATGGTATATTGCTGCTTATACATAACAGGCTGGCTAATGGAAGTTCCGCTATATGTATTTGTTTGTTCGGTGTTTACAGTGAATGACTGGCTGGATGCCAGGTAATCATAATCTATTCGTAAGCAGAAATGATTACTAACATTCCAACGTAACCCTATTCCAATATCAAAGGCAAAAGAACTGCTGCTGGCTGAACTTTGGTTTGTATTGCTCATGGTATCGGCATTATTATCCAAAGCACTGTAACTTATTTCAGGATAATTAGCAAACATAATACCGCCCATGAACCTGTAATCAAAGGCAAAGTGATGTAAGGGGAGTGTACCATACAATCCAATCAGCACGGTTTGTCCCGAATAACTGTCTGCACTGACGTTCCATATATAACCTGGATTATTGGCCGTCTGGTTACTATTTAACGATTGCTCATCATACCCATTTGTAAAATGGTCAAATTTAAAAGCTACTCCAAAGTGGGAATGGTTTATTGGCACACCTGCTGATATACTCAGGTCAGAGCCGGAAATAGCATACCCGCTGGAGCTGGAGTTACTGGTTGAAGCATAATTCCCTAACGGTTTGGCAGTACCATAATTAAGAGCTATGAATCCCGTCGTAGGATTTTCTGAACCCGTCGCAGGTGTTTGGGTGGTTTGTGCTTTGGAACTACAATCAAATAGTAAAAGCAGGGAAATGAATAAGAATGATGTTTTCATAGAACATTGGTTTTGTGTTTCCCCAATGTCCCGAACAGGGGTTAGTTGTATAAAAAATCAGCGTGGGACATTTATCTTATCGCATCTGAGGTACTTAGACGAACCTAATTTACAAATAAGTAAAGCCCACGCCTTGACGTGAGCGTATAACTTATCCTTGTAAATTGCCGGAGATTGTCTAAGTTTCCAGAAGCAAGAAAGCTAACGCTGATTATGTTAGTTTATCCTTTGTTTTATGCCATTCCCTTTTTAGGTTTAGGATACAAATGTAGAAATATTGTTAATATATTACCATAACAATAGCATACTGAATACCTGTATTGTTAATATAGTAGTTTTGTAGCTTAATGGAAAGTATGACCGACAAGGAATTAATTCTACACACACTTTATTTCTTGAGGGATAAAAAAGAGCATACGAAAATTGATGAAATATGGAAGGATTTAGATGAAGATACTAAAAGCACCTTAAAAATAATATTGGAAGAAAACGGATTAGCTACTCCTCATCCCTATACTGCATATTCCTTCCTAATAACATCAACTGGGCTTAAAGTATTAAAGAATCCTTCTCTATTGAATGTTGATGGTAATATAAATAAGATAGCAGAAAAACAGATTAGTTTTATCAATCAAGTAGCACTACTTGTATGGCTACCGGCCATTTACTATTTTTTAGAAATAATTAAAACCATTTGCCGTTTTTCACCATTTGCCAAAAATTGTATAGAAAGCCTATTATCAACCATGCACCTACGATAATAAAAAATCCAACTATAACATAAGCAAGAGCTCCTATGTAGCATATCGTGAAGCCAAATGCCACACATATAATTGAACGCACGTAGAATTTTCGTGTTGTTGTATATCCTAACCATGTATAAAATATATTTATACGTCTGAAAATATCATTTTTTCTATGAAATACCGTCATAATTCTGTGTTAAAAGGGATAGGTGCGATGCAACACGATAGGCAAATCGAGTTGCAATTAGCCGACTTACTTGTTATCCTTAAACAAGATTACCTCATCGTTAACCTTTAAGGATGAAGTATCGGCCAATGAGTTCCATGAACGTATTTGTTCCGGAGTAACGTTATATTTTTTTGCAATAGTAGAAATAGTCTCGTTGGGTTTCACAAAGTGAACAACTATTTTTGATGAACATTGGCTTTGTGTTTTAGCCGAAGTATCTGCCAGGCATTTATTTACATTGCTTGCTGTAGTATCGTTGAATACGATTGTTTCCCCCAAATCAATGAATACTGCGTCTTTTTTAGGTAAAGAAATCATAAATGTTTCTTTTTCGGGATTAGGGAGTTCGGAGGATAGGAGCCAGGGGTTCAGTATTTTTAAAATACGGTAATTCACATGCATGCTAAGGGCAAAGTCTGCCAGGTTTTTTATAGAAGAATCAACCGGCACTTTTAGGGTGGGGATAAGCGGATATAACTCCGAAGATTTAACGTAAAAGCCAAATTTTTGGGGATTTGTCAGCAGCTCTTTTAAGGCAAGAACCCGGTATATATAGCGAGATGTTTCGGTATTTAATCCCAAATCGTAATAATTATCTTGTTTTTGAAAGGCAACGGCTTTTGCAATACCCGCCATTCCCATATTATAAGATGCTGCTACCAATGTCCAGTTATGAAACTCATCATATGCCTGTTTGAAATATTTGCAAGCAGCTTCGGTGCTTTTTTCAAGGTTATAGCGCTCATCCACATCTTTTCCCACTTCCAGCCCGTTTGCTATAGCAGTCGGTTTAAGTATCTGCCAAAAGCCTGCTGCACCTGCCGGCGAAGTTTTAAATGCGAAACCGCTTTCGGCCATAGCCAGATATTTGAAATCATCAGGGATACCATTCTTTTTTAATATCCTCGCTATTTCCGGAAAATAACGATTTGCTCTTTTTAGCTCGAGCATGGTTTGAGACTGCCAGTAAATATTTACCAGCATTTCTTGTTCCAGGTTTTCTCTTATACCCAGATGATTCATAGGGACAAGCTCTCCGGCAAAGGTTAAAGAGTCCGGCAGGGGAACCGGCAAAACCTTGTAATTCTGGTTGAATGTGTTGCCTTCCGCAACACCGCTTGTAGAGTAATTTAAGAACTCAACTATCAGGGCCAAGAGGACAAATAACAGGACTCCAGGTAATATGTTTTTAAGTTTTTTCAGCACCCGGAATATTTAATTAATATCATGCAATGGCCTGTACTTGACGCTTTCTCATCCTTGTAACGATAAAGAATGCAGCCATTGAAAGAACAAGGAAAGAAACAGCTACAAGAGTATATAAGCTTGACCATTGTGTGTCGAATCTGTTCATCATAACAACTAATGAAAGACAAACAGCAGTATATGTAGTATAGAGTATAGCTATTTGAACTTCTGTCAACCCCAGGTAAAAGAGGTTGTGGGTGGTATGATCTTTACCACCTTTAAAAGGAGAACTGCCCTTAAGTATTCTATTGCAAAACACCACCGTTGTATCAATAATTGGAAGTGCAAAGGTAAGAATTGCTGAGATAATCCTTGTTTCAGGAATTACAGAGTATGATAAAGAAGTGCCGTTCCATAAGAAAATGATGCTCAGGGCAGCCAGGAAAAGACCTAAGAATTGAGTACCGGTGTCTCCCATGTATATTTTAGCAGGATGCCAGTTGAAAAGCAAGAATGCGAGAATACAAGAAGATGCGCCTAGCATGAGCAGGAAGAATATGGTGGTATGTGATTTTTCTATCAAAACGATGGAAATCATAGTGTATAAAGCTCCCAGCACGGCGATAGAAGCGATTCCATCCATGTTATCAAGCAAGTTTATAGAGTTCATAAGGCCTACTACCCACAACATAGTTAATACATAATTCAAATATATATTATCGAATATTTGAATGTAGATGCCGGAATAAATCAAAACCATGGCGCATAAAACCTGGGCAGAAAATTTTAAAACAGGATGTGTATCGTAAGCGTCGTCTGCAAGTCCTATCAGGAATGCGATAGTACAAGCGGCAAGCAATCCAATGATTTCAGGTTGTATAAGAAATTGAGGTGTATTGAAAAAGAGAGAGGCTGTAGTTAATGAAAGCAAAAAGATAATATAAAATGCAATTCCTCCTACAGCAGGTTTATGTGTATCGCTCCAACGAATAGCATCTGAACTTCTGCGCATTCCAAGTGTTCTGGAAAATCGTAAGAATAAGTGATTAATTACATTTGAAAAAATGAAAACTAATACGAAATACGTAACGTAAAATAAAGGCGACTCAACCATTTTAGTTTAGTTTTATTATAGTTATAAGCAGCGAGACGGC
>Ga0206987_1015_pt1 | contig 49170 bp, 40 predicted proteins | sample Alteio_BWMinCont_11_FD_153281 | JGI IMG/M metagenome (GOLD analysis project Ga0206987, IMG submission 153281) | Enriched cells from forest soil in Barre Woods Harvard Forest LTER site, Petersham, Massachusetts, United States -... | ecosystem: Environmental > Terrestrial > Soil > Temperate forest >... | reverse complement strand
ACCTGACGGTAAACCAGGGCCGTATACTTATCAAGCTCATCAATCGTGAAACGGGGACCACGTCATACGAGATGGTGAAAGAGATGAAAGGTTCGTTGTCGGCTTTTATGTGGCAAACAGTTGCCCGTCTTTTTGGCAATAGCCTAAAAGATACCTACGATCCTGAAACCGAAGACAGGGAAATAGAGAACATCGTAGGGATGATTGAAATGGGAACGATATAAGTTGGAATATCTCATCTATAAATCGCAATTCTTGCCTATCTTTGGAACATTGAGATAAGTAAACCCTATGTCAGATTTTGTAGTATCAGCCCGCAAATACCGTCCATCTACTTTTAAAGATGTAGTAGGACAAAGCGCTATTGTAAACACGCTTAAAAATGCCATTGCTAATAATCATTTGGCGCAATCTTTTTTATTTTGCGGACAACGGGGTGTGGGTAAAACCACCTGTGCCCGTATTTTGGCTAAAACCATCAACTGCCAAAACCTTACTGCAGATATAGAGGCATGCAACGAATGCGATTCGTGCAAGAGTTTTAATGATGGGCGTTCTTTTAATATTCATGAATTAGATGCTGCATCCAGCAACTCGGTTGATGATATACGAGCACTTATAGAGCAGGTACGGTTTGCCCCACAGGCCGGAAAATATAAAGTATATATCATTGATGAGGTTCACATGCTTTCTGCAAGCGCTTTTAATGCGTTTCTTAAAACATTGGAAGAACCACCCCCACATGCCATTTTTATATTGGCTACCACGGAAAAGCATAAGATAATCCCGACTATACTTTCCCGCTGCCAGATATTTGATTTTAAAAGAATACAGATCAAGGATATTGCCGGACATCTTTCATACATAGCAGGGCAGGAACAGATAACAGCCGAGCCCGAAGCCTTGCACATACTGGCTGAAAAATCAGACGGGGCCATGCGCGATGCACTCTCTATGTTCGATCGCATGGTAAGCTTTGCGGGGAAAGAACTAACCTATAAAAAGGTTATTGAAAACTTGAATATACTTGATTACGATTACTATTTTAAGGTTACCCAGGCCATATTAAATACCGATGTATATACGGCGCTTTTAATCTTCAACGAAATACTGGCCAATGGTTTCGACGGACATTTATTCATTAACGGACTTGGTGAACATTTTAGGAATTTGCTGGTAGCGAAAAACCCTGCAACTACAAGCCTGCTAGAGAAAGGTGGAGCATTAAATGAAAAATACATTGCACAGGCATCTACTTATACGGAGGCTCTTTTGTTTAAAGGGCTTGCTATCATCAGCCGTTGCGATATAAGTTATAAAATGGCGGTTAACCAACGCTTGCTGGTAGAAATAACCCTGGTTAAATTAACCAACCTGTTAATAGCCCCCGAAACTCAGACAGCGCCTCCAGTGAAGAAAACGGAAATACCCGTTGTGGAAAAAGCGCCTGCAACACCTCCACCAGCATATAAACTCACACCTGCTGCTGCGCCTAAAGTAGCTGAACCCAAATCCACCCCGATAACCGGGTCGGACAGGCCTGAAAATCTGCCTAAGCAGGCATCCAAGCCCAATTTTACTTCATTCACGAAGATAATAAATGAAAATCCTGCGACGAATCAACCTGCTGAAAAACAGGAAGCGGGTGAACCTGAAAAATCAGAACCTCTGCCTGAAAACTTATTGGCAGAAGGTTGGAGCAACTATGCCCAATCTATAAAAGAAAAAAAAATCAGTATTTATAGCATTCTCATTAATGCTGTTCCAAAAGTGTTGGCAGATAAGCCATCTACTTTTGAAGTAGTAGTGGAGAGCAATTATCATCAGCAGGCCATTGAGACAGAAAAAGCTACCATTCTTGATTTCCTGAGAGAAAAGCTGGATGTGAAAAAGCTCAACATGGTAATAAATGTTTCTAAAACCGAAACACAGAAAAAGCCCTATACATCCCAGGAAAAATATGCCCACATGAAGAGTAAAAACCCTGAGGTTGAGAAACTGGTAGATCAATTAGGCTTGGGGTTAGATATGTAATTGCAATCGCTTATCTTTGCAACCGCAATTGAAATTTCCACACTCGCAATTAAATAGAACCTATAATATTATAAATCAAAAAAATGAATCCAGAAAAAATCGGCATTGAAAACGGAAAATTAAATGTCCCCAATAATCCTATTATTCCATTTATTGAAGGCGATGGAACCGGCCGCGATATATGGAAAGCATCTGTTCGCGTGATAGATGCAGCGGTAAAAAACGCCTATAACGGTAAACGCCAAATAACCTGGAAAGAAGTATTGGCAGGGCAAAAAGCTTTCGACCAAACCGGCAACTGGTTGCCCGATGAGACCCTTGCTGCATTTAAAGAATATTTAGTGGGCATTAAAGGTCCGCTTACCACCCCAGTTGGCGGCGGTATCCGTTCGCTGAATGTGGCTTTGCGTCAAATATTAGACTTATATGTATGCCTGCGTCCTGTGCGTTGGTTCGAGGGTGTTCCTTCACCGGTAAAGAATCCTGCCGCGGTGGATATGGTTATTTTCCGTGAAAACACCGAAGATATTTATGCCGGTATAGAATATGTGGCCGGAAGCCCGGAAGCACAAAAGTTGCTTGATTTTATTGAAAAAGAATTCCCGAAAGACTTTGCTAAGATCCGTTTTGGAACACAAGAAAAAGCAGCCGAGTTTTATAAAGCGGTAGGTATAGAAAGGCCTACCGAGGTGATGGTTGGATTGGGCATTAAGCCGGTGAGCCGTGTAGGAAGCAGCCGGTTGGTTCATGCAGCTATAGATTACGCTATTAAACACAACCGCAAATCAGTTACTTTGGTGCATAAGGGCAACATTATGAAATATACTGAAGGCGCTTTCCGTGATTGGGGTTATGCGCTGGCCGAAGGCGGTATGTTTGCCGATAAGGTTTATACCTGGATGCAATGGGAAAAAACCAAAAAAGAAAAAGGCGAAGAAGTTGCTAATGCAGAACAAAAAGCAGCTTTGGCATCAGGTAAAATATTGATCAAGGATGCTATTGCTGATATTACGCTTCAACAAGTTCTTACCCGTCCCGAAGATTTTGATGTAATTGCAACCCTCAATCTGAATGGCGATTATTTATCAGATGCATTAGCTGCACAAGTAGGTGGTATAGGTATTGCCCCGGGTGCTAACATCAACTACATAACCGGCCACGCTATATTTGAGGCTACACACGGAACAGCTCCAAAGTATGCCGACTTAGATAAGGTAAACCCTGGTTCTGTAATTCTTTCAGGCGCTATGATGTTAGAACATCTTGGCTGGCTGGAAGCTGCTGAATTAATTTATAGCGGCATGGAAGCATCTATCGCTAACAAGCGTGTTACTTATGATTTTGAACGTCAAATGCAAGGTGCAACCTTATTGAAATGCTCAGAATTTGGTACAGAAATAATCAACAACATGTCTGTGAAGGTATAAATCATGGTAACAAACGGGCAATTCAAACTGGAAGAACAAATACGTGAGCTTGTTAGTAAGGATAACAAGAGCGATGTGCGGTTTGTATATAATCACGATAACGACAAATGGTGGGTGAGCGTGTACACGGTAAACGCATCAAATGGCGAAACCTTCCTGATGAAATCGGAACCAAGTACCGGCCCTGATTTTGAATTGGCCCTGGAACGGGTGTTGGATTATGTTATAAGACACAAACAAGAATCGAGCTCCTATACCGTTGAATGGACCAAGAAAGGTGAAAATGGATATAACAAATCCTACTTTTATTGTACGAGCATGTATGATGTATTACACAAATTCTACGAAGGGAAAACCAATCCTGATAAGTACATCATTTTCAGTATCAAGCTGAATTCAGCAGAATAGTTTTTCCGGTAGAAACAAATTACGATAACTCTGTCAGAGATGGCGGGGTTATTTGTTTATTGTTGCTTTTAATTCTTTTACAATATTATCAACTTTGTTTGCTATTGTAATATAATCTTGCGCCCATCCATTAGCCATTGATAGCTCCTGAAAGGTACCTGTCGGAGCAAATAATAATTCGATTTCCCAAAGAATTCTCTTTTCATCTCCATCAAAATTTGCAATGCACTCATCTATAAAGATGACAATGTCACTTGACTCAGGAAATCGTATACTCCACCCAACATCTGTCGCAACTTTAGCCCGTTCTTTCATGTTTTTTAATATCTCAACCAATTCGTGCTTTAGTTGAGACTTAACAGAATCTTCATCAATAACCATAATGTAAAATAAGAATATAATCGTTTTAATAACTCCTGAAAATACGGGGTTATTTGTTTGCTTTTGTAAAAATTTGGATTCTACCACTAATAATGTGTAATACCAGCATGATTAACCCTAAAATTATTACTATAGAGCTACGTATATAATACTTATGAGTTATTGAGTGAGCTTCAGAATCCCATTGGAAAACATCTAATCTGGATGTAATTAATTGATATATAATTCCATAGCAATATGAAAGCGCAAAAAAGCAAACTGTCAAATAAAAAATGGATTGGAATTTTTTATGTCGAAAGATTTCAAACAAAAGGGTAAGTCCCATTATGTATATAAGAAATATACTAACACCAGTCAAAATAAGCAGAGTGCCTTTATACATAGATAATATGCTGTACCTATTTGTATGGGTTATAATAAACACATACCACGGTACGATGATTAAAAAGACAATACATAGGGAAATTCCATATTTTATGTACTCTTTCATTTTTTCCAACCATTTGTTAAAATACGTTATAACTCCATCAAATATAGCCGCTTTTGGCTTTAATCGCCCCTTTTCCCTGAAAATTGCTATATTTGCGGCCTAAACAGGCTATTCCCATGAAAAGCATATTCAACGAAGCTGATAAAAATGAGATTCTTCAACGACTCGAAAAGCTCACCCCTGAAAGCAAGGCTTTGTGGGGAAAAATGAATGTCGCACAAATGCTGGCTCATAGCGCAGTAACTACGGAATGGCCCATGGGAGGAGTATTGGTTAAAAACAGTTCTCTTCAATTTATTGGCCGGTTTTTCAAAAAATCGTTTATTTACACCGATAAGCAAATGGGTAAAAATTCTCCAACTGCCCCTGAGCTTGTTACGGTGGTTGATCAAAAGGAATTTACCAAAGAGAAAGCTGCTTTTATTAACGCCATTAATAAAATGTATAACGGCGGCGAAAAAGTAATTACCGTAGAGAAGCATGCATTTTTCGGTAAAATGACGCCGGCAGAATGGGGGATAAGTAATTACAAACACGCCGATCACCACCTTCGCCAATTCGGAGTTTAAAAACGCACCTATTATTTTATGTATAGAACCAAATCCGTTATCTTTATTTTCCTCTGTTTTATTGGTATTTCAGGTTATAGTCAAACGCAATACTATGTTTCAACACTGGCAGGAGACAGCACAGGCTTGGCACAAGGCTTCGATTCCAATGCTGGATACCGCAATGGTGTATCGACACAGGCATTATTTAACAATCCTACAGGTTTAGCAATTGACACTGCAGGACAATATGTATACGTAGCCGATACACGCAATAATATCATCCGCAAAGTAGCCATTCCATCGGGTTATGTGACCACCATTGCCGGAGATACCACCGATATAAAGAAAGGGCTCGATTCTAACATAGGATATCATAATTCTACAAATCCGTTTGCAGCTAAGTTTAGCAATCCATGGGGTATATGTGTAGATGATACGGGCAATGTATATGTAGCCGACACCTATAACAATGTTATAAGGAAAATATGGGTATCAGGTGGAGTTACCACCTATGCAGGCAGCGACAGCGGCTTTGCGGGATTTGTAAATGGACCTAATGCTAAGGCCGAATTTTATCTGCCTCTCTCGCTTGCTATCGACAAATCAGGGAACATTTATGTAGCTGATAATGGCAATAACTCCATCCGTGAAATATCTGTATCGGGTGTAGTTACTACCGTAGCCGGGACAGGACCAACTGACTCCACCGGATCTTATATAGACGGACCTATTGATAGCGCTGCATTTTATGACATATATGGTATTACGCTCGGAAAAGCAGGAGATATTTATGTGAGCCAGTTTGGCAGTAACGTAAATGCTATTAGAAGAATATACAATGGAAGAGTAACTACTTATGCAGGTTTTGATACAGCAGGTATGGATACGGATGTATTGTCTGAATCACAGGTTCCTGTAGGTTACAGGAACGGCAAAAACGGTGCCGTAAAGGGCGATACGCTTATTACAGGTGTTTTATTCAATGGCCCCACGGGGTTGGCTTTTGATACATCGGGAAATTTGATGATAGCGGATGAGTATAATAATGCTATACGGAAGTTCAAAGCCAGCGATTCTGTAGTATCTACCTTTGCAGGCAAAGATACCGTGAGTACATTTGGTTTTCTAAACGGTGTTGATTCGTTAGCCCAATTTTTTAACCCAATGGGGTTAGTGGCCGATAAAAAAGGCAACTTTTTTGTAGCCGATTTGGGCAATAATGTCATACGTGCTATTTCAACCAAACCCAATTTTACGGGAGTTCCATCTATAACCAAACCAGGATATAAATTAAGTGTTTATCCTAATCCGTGCACAGATCGGTTGAATATTGTTTCTTCCTTTAACGGGAATGCGATGTTGTTGGATATTACCGGCAGGGTAGTGTGGACAAGCTCTAATTTTGTTTCACCTTATACACTTTCTACTTCAGGAATTTCTCCGGGTATGTATTTTCTGAGGATTACCTCCGAATCTGCTACGGAAATAAGTAAGGTGGAAGTTACTCGGTAAGTTGAATAGAGATCTTCACACCGCCTGATTAACTCTGTGGCAATAGTACTCCCTCTAAACTATTAGCTGGTGCTATTTCAGCCTCTAAAGGTTTTATATAAACCCATTCAATAAAACCAAAATCTGAAACTGTCAGGGTTGACAGATCCATACCATCGAGGTCCTTGTATCTGAGTAGAGAGGCAATAGGATATTTATCCTTGAAGAAAACTTTATCTTTTGTTTTGGGTTTCAATAAAAATAAGTCGTACGACTGCCTGGTCTCATCTTTATATACTCTCGTTATATTAAGGGATTCATCATTTTTCAGGAACATTTTTTTTTCGATATAGGCAATTCTTGGCGGGCTGCTGCTTACATTTCTTGCAACCGGGTTGATGGTAAAATATTCTTCATAATATTTATTCAGGTTTTCCTCTTTAAAAGAACTGCCTTTTATTGCTATTCCAAAAAGACCAGCCCCACCACTGGCATATTTGAAAGGAAGCTCCAGTTTTATAGGTTCCCAACGGTCCTGTATCAGCGTAAACCGGCTGAGTCTGGCTGCTACTGCTGATATGATGATAAGCGAGCCGCGTACGGTTTTAAACAGGTAAATGGTTGCGTCCGATACGTTTTTTACATAAGCATTTACCACGAACTGAAGGACGAATACAATAGCGTAATAAGTTAATATCCGGGTCATTACCATATCGGAGTTAACCGTTTTCTTATACGAAAATTCACTCGAGTTATTCAAGGCATTGTTTAAAATAGTGGCATACCATGAAACAGTTAACAGGAAAAAGAGAATGCTAATCCAACTGCTTGGCGCACCCTGCCCGGTAATGATCCAGAAATCGTAAAAAGCATGTGAAAATATGGCTAGTAAGGCAAAAGCAGGTACTATAAATATCTTGTATGCAGGTTTTATATTCCGGTATTTTACCAGCACTATTCCGTATCCAATAAGAGCGGAATAAAACATGTGTCCTACGGAAGTAAGTATGGCGCGGGCACTGATTACCTCTCCGTTATGATTGGTAAAATACATGATGTTTTCTGCGGCCGCAAAGCCAAGTGCCGAGATTGCGGCAATGGCAATATAATCGATGGGTTGTTTAAATGCGGAGCGGAAAAACAAGTACATGATAATAAACGGAACCATTTTGGAGAATTCTTCCACCAACCCTATTTTTACAATGCAGTAGAGGAAATCATTCACCATATCCCCATTCAGTTCAAGAGGAATCAAATTCATGATACCATAACGGTGAAGAGCAATTACAATTTGTGTGGAAGCAGCTCCAAGTAAAAATGTGATTATAATATCTTTCAGGTTTTTCTTGCCGTATACCCCAATCAGTCTGAAATAGTCAATCCATATCCAGGCAATAAAACAGGCTATAAGGATGTAAATAATAATCATAGATGTATCTTTATCGTATATCTTTAACTAAATGATTGCTATACCTTTTGTAATCGCTGCTATACTAACGGGTATCATCTGGTTTTTTATACGTAAAAAATCAAATAAAATATTTCTTTTAGTGTCTATATTCATATCGTTATCTCTCGCACTTTGCATTGGGCTATGCATTATGCTGGGCTCTATTTGTTGAATCCTTTTTTATATTTCTTGCTTTGGCTCGTCCTCACTTACCGGGGGCAATCCGGCTTCCTCTTTCGTTTCCACTACCGGGACTAATTCGGTTTTTTCTTCTTTTTTCTTTCTCCCAAATAGTTTTTTGCGAAGGGTTGCATAACCTCCGGCTACGGCTATCGCAATCACTTTCCAAAGTTTCAATAACAGCAGTCCGAGTTTGGCCAATATGCCTGTTTTCAGAAGTACTCCCCCTGCAATTAAGCCACCAATTCCGTATTCAGCAATTTTGTCTGTGCTCGAATTAAAATCATTATACGTGTTGCCATCTGTAAAATTGGTGCTGGCAAGTACCTTATCGATATTAGATTCAACCATAGGAAGCTGGCCCATTCCAGACACAATATTCATTACCAGAACTCCTTTCCGTCCAAGCATGCGGATATTGTAATTGAGCGTATTGTGTGGATTTTCTCCAAACTTGTATTCTTTTGCCCAGTGCAGCTTATGGGTTTCTTTATCGTAAAAAGGTTTTTGCGCCCAGCCTACCAATTCAATACTCTTGTATCCCATCTTTGTCCGCTCTGCACTTGCAGCAATAGTTTGTTTCTTCATTTCATCCAGCAAGTCGTCGTACTTGATTCCCGCTGCATCATCATCTTTTACGTGCCCGGTTTCTTCGTATGAATATACAACAGCCCAGCTACCTGTATCTGCTACACCAATATTTGCAGGCACCAGCATACCCAGCACCTTTTCATCATCGGGATTTCCCCACAGGTCTTTTAATACAAACCTTGCATCCTTCGAGTCTAAATACTTGAATCCGTTCGGTACTTGAACTTTCGCAATGTTGTCACCAATGGTAATGGTGCCCGTTTGATAGTGGAGCGAATTAATTAGGCTGTCTAATTTCGTCTGTGCCTGGTTTATAGAGAGAGTATCCCGTTGTGCATTTGCTTTTCCCATTCCTAAAAGCAGCAAGGAAAAGATGATAAGTAGGTTTCTTTTCATCATGTTTTATTTTATTAATATCGCCTCAAAAGTAATAATCCTTATAAAATATCAAAATGGGGATACTCAGGGTGGCGGAGAAATAACAATAATTTAATTCACAATTGTTAATGTGCCTCTAACCAGTTTTTTCCTGTGCCCATATTTACTTCAATGGGGACATTCAATGTGAGGGCATGTTTCATTTTATTCGATACTAATGTCTTGAGCGCATCCAGTTCTTCAGGATGCACATCAAAAACTAATTCATCATGCACCTGCAAAATCATTTTAGAGCGTAATTTCTGGTGCTTCATTTCGTTGTGGATATGAATCATGGCCACTTTAATCATATCGGCAGCAGAACCCTGTATAGGTGCATTAATTGCATTGCGTTCGGCAAAACCACGTACGGCATAATTGCGTGAATTAATATCGGGCAGGTAACGTCTGCGCCCGAGCATGGTTTCTACATAACCATTTTTGCGGGCCTTTTCAATGCTATTATCCATGTATTGTTTAATGCCCTGATATTGTGTAAAATATTGGCTGATTATTTCTGCCGCTTCTTTCCGCGCTATACCAAGCCTTTGTGAGAGGCCGAATCCAGAGATGCCATAAATGATTCCGAAGTTTACTGTTTTTGCATTTCGGCGCATTTCGGCTGTAACAGCATCAATAGGCACATTGTAAATCCTGGAAGCGGTAGCAGCATGCACATCGTAATTATTGTTAAATGCCTCAATCATGGCTGCATCTCCACTTAGTGAGGCAATAATGCGAAGTTCTATTTGCGAATAATCGGCCGAAAGCAATACCATGGAATGATTAGCAGATACAAAAGCTTTACGTATTTCACGGCCTCTTTCCGTACGTATGGGTATGTTCTGCAAGTTGGGATTATCAGAACTCAAGCGGCCTGTTACAGCTACTACCATATTGAACGTAGTGTGTATTCTTCCCGTTTTCGCATCAACCATCATCGGAAGAGCATCTACATAGGTATTTTTTAGCTTTTGCAATTCGCGATAGTCCAAAATTTTATCTATGATGGGATGCGCACCCGAAAGCTCTGTCAATACTTCTTCACCCGTAGAATATTGGCCTGTTTTGGTTTTTTTAACCTTGTCCGATATTTTTAATTTATCGAATAATACTTCACCTACCTGCCGCGGCGAATCAATGTTGAATTCATGTTCCGCCAGTTTCCAGATATCTGCTTTTAGTTTTTCAATATCGCCGGTAAGTTCATTAGAAATTTCTTTCAGTGCTCCTTTGTCAACTTTAATTCCTTCCACTTCCATTTCGCTCAGCACTTTTTCCAAGGGTATTTCCACTTCTTCAAATAATTTCCGTACTGAAATTTCATCCAATTTGGGGGACAACGCTTCATATAGCCGGAATATCATATCGGCGCGTTCACAGCAAATCTGCATAGTTTGTTCCTGCGAAACCATGTCCATGCTCAGCTGTTCTTTCAGTGTTTTACGGCTTTCAGCGCCATATTCCGCAATGTGGATGCCAAGCGTATTTTGTGCAATATCGGGCATGTAGTGCGGCGATTCAGGACGGATGAGGAACTGAGCAATCATCACATCGAATAATTCTCCTTCGATGGTGATATTATAAGGAGATAAAAAATTTAAATTTTGCTTTATATCGTATCCTGTTTTGCGGATGCTTTTCTTTTCCAATACTTTTTTCAGCAGTTCCCATTTTTTTTCATGGTCCCCGCCGATGGCTATGTAATGGGCTTCTCCGGCTTTTGCGCTGATTCCTATACCGTGGCAAGTTGTTCCCTGTGTGGCCATAAAATAACCTATTCTTTCGGCTTCAAGTAATTGGGTAATGAAGGAATCAAGATCGGTAACCTCTACATAATGCGTAGGTATTTTAGGAGCTACAGTTTCGGGTTTTGAAAAAAGGTCTTTTTCAAAATTATCATCGGGCTGTTGGCCCCCCCCGGATGGATCGCCCGGACGGGTATTATCGGTTGGTGTAGCGCTTTCTCCCGGAAAAAAATCTTTCATCACACGAACAGCAATTGTTTTAAATTCCAATTCATTTAATACATCCAACAGAGCTTGTTTGTCAGGCGTCTTGCGTTCCATTTCATCCAAGCTGAATGGCAGGTCTACATCACAAATAATAGTAGCAAGTTGTTTCGATTGAACAGCCATTTGCTTATTCAGTTCCACTTTTTCTTTCAGTTTCCCTTTTAACTTGTCAGTGTTCTGCAATAAATTTTCAACGCTTCCAAAATCTTTTATCAATTGAATAGCAGTTTTTTCACCTACGCCCGGAATACCGGGAATATTATCTACAGCATCACCCATCAGTCCGAGAATATCTATTACCTGTTTCGGATTCTTAATGCTGAACTTGGCGCACACTTCTTTTATGCCCAATATTTCCGGCGGATTACCTTTATTAGAAGGCTTATAAATGAAAACATGTTCGGTAACCAGTTGACCATAGTCTTTATCCGATGTCATCATGTAAACCCTGTATCCGTCTTTCTCTGCATGTTTTGAAAGCGTACCAATAATATCATCGGCTTCGTACCCATCTTTAAAAAGAACCGGAATACGAAATGCTTCTGCAATGCGAATGATATAGGGCACTGCTTTAATAATATCTTCGGGTGTATCGGGACGTTGGGCCTTGTAGTTGGCATCTATCTCATGGCGTACCGTAGGCGCATGGGTATCAAAAACAATTGCTATGTGTGTAGGTTTTTCTTTTTGAAATATCTCGAGCAAGGTATTCGTAAACCCAAACATGGCATTGGTGTTCATGCCTTTGGATGTTACCCTGGGGTTACTGCTAAAGGCAAAGTAAGCCCTGTAAATTAATGCCATGGCATCTAACAGAAACAGCTTGCGGGAGTGGTCGGGTGTCATAGACGTTCGTATTGTATATGCAAAAGAAAGAAAAATTATTGGTAAGTGGATGAAGAGTATCTTAAATGTCAATAATTGGTTAATAATTGGTTTTAAGGAGTGAACGGAATCAAGCAGTTAGTGCGTAGTTTTGTAAAAAATATATTGCTATGGGAAAGATTGAAATGCACCGCGTGAAGGGTGATTTTGGATTTGAAGCTAAAGACATGCACGGACATACTGTACGAATGGACACCAGCGATGAAACGGGTGGCGATAATTTCGGGATTCGTCCTATGCAAATGTTATTAATGGGCCTTGGCGGATGCAGTGCCATTGATATTGTTGCTATTTTAAAAAAGCAACGCCAACAGGTAGATGATTTTAAAATAGAAATAGAAGGTGAACGTGAGCAGGGTAAGGAGCCTTCGCTTTGGCAAAACATACGTGTAATATATTTTCTGGAAGGAAAAATAGAACCTGAAAAAGCCAAACGCGCCTGTGAATTATCGATGGGAAAATATTGTTCTGTAGCAGCAACCTTGTTGAAAGCAGGCACCAAAATTACCTGGAACGTTAAGGTGAACGGGAAATAAATGCTCTGGGCGTTAGGTTGCAGAAGCCGTTAAATATATCCGTTATATTTGTGTATTCTGTATAATACTATCGAATGAGTTTTAAAAATATTTCGTGCAATATACCTGACGACAGCAGGTTTGCTACCATTCTTTTTATATTAAGCTTTTCACTTGCACTCATCTTGCGCAGCGCTTTTGAAATCAGCTACCCGCAGATAAATGGGGACTATGCGCATTTGGCGTTAAAAGCCAAAAACTTTATTGAAGGACATGGCTTTACGTATGGCAGGGTGAGTCTGCAAAATATCAGCGATGTAAAATATGAAACGTGGAATTTGTGGCCCAACGGGTTTTCAATGTTAATAGTTCTTCTTTATTACTTCACCGGCAGTTTGATCAATGCCATGGTTTTGTCGCAAATGGCAGGCGTTATTCTGTTAATTTTTGGCCTGCTTAGGGTATGTAAAGCGCTTCAATTAAATAAACTCACACAGTCATTGTTTTTATTATTCACAGCATTTACAGCCACGCCATATACTTATTTAGAAACAACCGACCTACTAACGGCCGGACTCTTCTTATGGGCTATTACACTTACCATAGAACTCTGTACGAATGAAAAAAGAAGCTTGTGGAAGGAAGCAGTTATTGGTATTTTATTATTTCTCTCGGCTACGCTGCGCTATGCCTGCATTTCAAATATTGTGATTATTCCCTGCTTTTTTATGTTTTTCAGTTGGATAAAAAAAGACAGAAAAACATTTTTTTCAGGGATAGCTATTATGGCTTACGCTGCAATTCCCACTTTTATTTTTTATAGCATTTATACAATACTTCCAAGCAGGTCCAGTATTGCGAATGATTTAATCCACCTGCGTTTTTCCGGGCTCATTGATTCTACTGTCTACTGGAGTTCGCTGAAATGGTTTGACGCATTCCCCCTGAAAGCGTTTTTCTGCACATTGCCGCTGGAATTCCGGCTTCCACACGACCTATTTGTTACTAAAGCTGCTCGCTTGTTAGAAGATGGTATAGCCCTGCTAATTTTAAGTTATTTAGGGTGGTATTTTTTCAGGAAACGGAGTTGGGTAAAGGGCCTGAAAGAAAATAACCCCGTCGATATTTTTGCCTTGCTAAGCATCCCTTTTTTTATTGTAATTATTGCAACCATCTCCCTGCAATCGTTAACCATGCCACTGGAACAATATCATATCCCTTGGATGTCCGCCGGAATGACTGCCGTTTTTATTACACGATATTTTGTGGTGCCGCTATTAATCATTCAGGTACTTTTCTTTTTGCTGTTGCAGGATGCCCTAAAAAGAAAGACTGCCATAAAATATATGCACGGGATCGTTGTAGCATGGTTCATTCTGTTTATGTCGATTAATATTGTACATTGTGCATATAGTATATATCAATACAGGGCAGATAAAAAAAATAATTATTCCTATTGGAATAAAGGCAAATATATGATAGGCATACACGAAACACTGAATCAGGATGCAAAAAAAAATCCGGGCGTGAATATTGTTTTTGTTACTTCGGCGGAAGCAAGGAGTGTATGCGATCCAACCATTTATTCATGGTCTACCAATATGGTATTCCAATACGATTCTATAATCGGGGGTAAATTTCAACATACTAAGCCGGTAATTGTGTATACCTTAATGCAACGAAATAGTTTAAGCGGAGTCGAGGAAGAATTCATTTCGAATTTCAAGGCCCAAAAAATTTCAGAAAATGACGACAAAGTTCTTTACAGAACCTACATGGAATAAATAATGCGTAGTAAATGAAATATATCTATACAAGAAAGTGGCTCCTGGTAATATTGCCTTTATTCTATTGTATTCTTTCTTTTATATTTCTTGACGGGTTAAACCAATTTTATATCTGTAATTCCGATCCCACTTATGTATATTTATTTAATTGTACCAATATAGCAAGTGGGCACTTCAGGTCAGGTAATATTGTACATCCCGGCACTCCTGTTGAAATTTTTGCGGGCCTTGCTATTTTTATAAAACATCTTTTCACACACAGTACAGTGCTTTATCAGGATGTTTTAATGAATCCGGAAAGCTACCTGTATACATGTAGCGTCCTCTTTTCTCTTTTGCTTTCGTATGCCATATATTTTTCCGGCAGTTACGTGTATCGTTACACCGGCAGTTTAGGACAAAGCATTTTATTTCAAATAGCTCCGTTAGTTTACCCGGAATTTGTATGGAGAACAGTTAGCCTCGGTGCAGAATCGGCATTGGGAATTTGCGGTATTTTTTTTGCAGCATATTTGTATGTTAGTACGCAGCTTCCAAATAAGGAACCCCGAAACAGAGATATTGTAATACTTGGGTTATTAACTGCATTATGGTTTACAACCAAGATATATACATTAGCAGTGGGTGTACTTGTATTGTTTTTACTGAAGAACAACAAACAACGGCTTTTATATATAATTTTTGCGGGCCTGTTTTCTTTCGTATTCCTATTTCCCTTATATAATCAGTTTAAAAACTGGCTTGGCTTTATTAAAGCAGAAGCATTTCATAATGGTCCCTACGGACAAGGTGATGCAGAGAAATTTAATGCTGCACTTTATTGGAATAACATCACCACTATTTTCAAAGGACAATATATATTATCTACAATTTATATGATTGCGATTTTAGTTTTTTCACAAAATGTTTTGCATAATCTGAAATATAAAAAGAGTTTTAAGGAGTACATCAACCCCATTACAGGTATCGTTATTTTTCTTGTTTTATTCATGGGGATAATTTCAAAGCAGTATATTGTTAATTGCCTTAATCCTTTAACAAATAAGATAATTACGCTTACCAAGTACTACTATTTCATACCGGTTATTGTATTCTTCCCCTTGGTAATAATGATATTATATAAAAATAATATGTCAGTGATAAAGCAGAAATTTATATCGCACCATAAACTTAAATTAGTGTTGGGTATCCTCGGTATATTTCTTGCAATAAGTATACCTTATACCGTAAAAGCTTGTTATGATGCAGACAAAAACAATGTGGCATTCCAAAAAACCCGTTCTTTCATAGAGAAGCAAAATGGCCTGCCATTAATTTTTATATCAGATGGTGGCCAGCAGGTTTATATTCAGCCGGCATTATTTATCGGCAGTTACTATTCCGGGAAATGGGACATGCAACAATACCTCGATTATTTAAAAAAACTATATCCTGACACATATATATATTCGATTGGTTGGAAAGATGCTTTAACTTTTTGGAACAACGATGTAACTATTACAGATATTTTAAATAAATACGGTCAAGCCATGGTATATATAAGTGGGGCAGACAGCCTGGAAGAACAAGTCACCTTAAAAAGGATTTGCAAGGTCGATAAAGGAAATAACCCGGTTAGTTATCAAAAGATATATACTAGCGATAATTTGTATGAAGATATTTATCTTGTGCAATATGATAAGTACCATTATATAAGGCCTTGAAAAATACAGTTGAAATGAAATCTATCCAGAACGGGAAACTCTTATTATTTATTCTCCCCCTTTTTTATTTACTAACGGCTTGTCTTTTTATCTATTCCATAAGATACTTTTATATCGCCAATTTTGATTCCACTTATGTTTACCTGATGAATGGAACGAATATTGCAAGCGGTCATTTGATGGTAGGCAATAATGAACATCCTGGTGCGCCAGTCGAAATTATTACAGCTATAGTTATCTTTATTAAACATTGCTTTACCGGTAATGGTAACATTTTATACCAGGATGTATTGCTCCATCCCGAAAGTTATTTGCTGACATGCAGTGCGGTTTTAATTATGCTATTTACGATTGGAAGCTATTTTGCAGGAGCTTACATATTCCGTCATACAGGGAATATGTTACTTGCACTTTTATTTCAGTTGTCACCCTTGTTTTATAGGGAAATGGTGCAGAAGACAGTTTTATTGAGCGCGGAATCAATAATGGTTATCGTTAACATGTGGTTTATTCCGTACATATATATTAAAGCAATTTATCAAAACCAGCCGGGCAGGGAACCTGCTAATAAAAGCATTATGCTCTTTGGGCTCTATACTGCTTTGTTATTTACCACTAAAGTATATTGCGCCTTGTTTTGCTTGCCCATTTTGTTTTTGCTGAATAGCAATAGGCAAAGAATAATATACTTGTTTTATTGTGGCTTGTTTTCATTGCTGCTGCTATTTCCAATATATAGCCGCTTCAGGAATTGGATAGGCACCGTAAAATCAATGATACTTCACCAGGGCGCTTACGGACAGGGCAGTTCGGGGTTCATCAATGGTATTCTTTACAGGAATAACCTACTTAATATTTTTACAACTCATTACATATTCTGTTTGATTTACCTTATTGTGGCAGTTGCATTTGTAATGAGCATCCGAAAGGTATTAAAAGAAAAAATAGGCATATCCGGATTTATTTCGCCGGTTACAGGCATCTTCATTTTTTTTACACTGTTTGTGGTAGTAATTGCTAAGCAATATACTGTAATTTACCCCGAACCATTAACCCATGAAGTAGTTACCATCAGCAAGTATTATTATTTCACTCCTCTTATTGGCTGGTTCCCTGTATTTATTTGCATAGCATATTCATATTTTAGCACCAATCTTTTTAGCTCCATACGCCGAAAGGCAGGCTATGCATTGTTGATCGTGTTTACTGTTTTTGCCAGCGTCCGGACATACGGTTCCTGCTATATGGCGTGCAACCAGGGTGTGACGCCCGAATCGACCTCTGCGTTTCTTGAAAAATATAAAGATACCCCGTTGATAATAGTTTCGGATGGAAATAAATCTTGTGTTCAGCCCGCAATATTCCTGGGTATTGCGTACTCCGGTCCTTGGGGTGCAAAAGTATACACGGAGTTTATAAAAAAAGTATATCCTGATACCTATTTATACACTACCTATAACAAAGAATTAATTTTTTGGGGTGAAGATAGAGATATCAACTCTATTTTAAAGAAGAATAAGCAGGCGCTGGTTTATATATCGGGAAAAGATTCAGTCGTAAAATCTATTATTGTTTCTGCAATTTGTAATGGAACGATGTTGAAAAATAACTATTCAAAAATTTATGCCAATGCAAATAACTACGAAAATGTTTATTTGCTGAAGGCAGATACAGCCCGTTAAATTTGAGATTTAGCAGGGAAGAATTTAGAATAAACCGTTAAAATAAAATATGCCGCGCAGGCAATTAAAAAGGGCCATGCAGGCAGCAAATAGCGGTTATCTGCCGACCGGAGAAATGGATGAATAAGAATGGTGTAAGCAGGAATAATGCAAAGCAATAAAAGAAACATATTATTGCGGAGGCCCTTCCAGGTAAGCATTACAATGCCCGCTATTCCAAGGAATAGGATGAAGTAATAATATGTATGAAAGAATAAGCTTAATAGTTTTTTCATGCCCGGAATTTGTCCGCGAGTCAAAAAGGCTTCATTATTTTCAAATAAAAATTTTCGCAGAAGCGTAATCCTTGAACGCACATAATATAAAAACGGATGTTCTTTTTTGATAGAATTAGTGTACCTGTCGAACGTATTATCAATCTCATTTTGCAAAGCAGCCGCTTGTGTTGATACTGGCTTCAATGGCTGATATAAAATACTGAAGGCCTTATTCCAGTCACTGTCTTTGCTTACATAAAAGCTATCGACAGCCGGTTTTTGCATAGCGATAAATTCTCTTACTTCTGCTCGAAGTTTATATAAGCTGTCCCTATTAAAGGCGGGAGTATACACATAACCAGGGATGGAATCGTGCTTGTATTTATTGGCTTCGGGCTCGCCCGGGAAAAGAATACCGCCGAACCAACTGAATGCCGAATGCGGGTCGGGCAAATCAATAGCGCCTCCCCAGGTTTGCACAAAGCTTTGCATGTGCCCCATGTATGAATATTCCACATATGGATAATAGAAATCTTTGGATAAAGGAATAAACTTATCATACACTTTATAGTTACGGATAATCCATGCCCCATCTATAACAATACATGCAAGCGCATAAATAAGAAGTGGCCTTATAAAAGGCACCTTGTTTTTAATAGAATGAAGCAGGAGTATTACTCCATAAATAGGTAAGATCAGAACAAAAACAGGGCGTAAAAAAAATGTCCAGGTTAGGAAAAGGCCTGAAAAGAAAAGGAATTTTAATTTCTGTTTCGCGGCAGATTGGTCTTTTGGATAAAAGTAAAGAGCAAAATACCAAGTACCGAAAATTAAAAATGAGGAAGACAATGATTCCGTCATCAGACAGATATCGTAATAGTTAGAATAATTACATATCAGGTACATGTAAAAAGTAAGATAGAATGCCCTGTCGGATTTTAAAACAAACCGGGCTAAAAGCGCAAGACAGTAAACACCAACCGAACTTACTACCAACTGAATAATAACAATGGTGTTGTAGGTAGCAGTATAAGATAAGAATAGTCTAAAAAAGAGATAGATGATGCCAAAGCCGGGCAAGCGCCGGTCAGGTGAATACTGACCAGTGGCAAGGAGGTTTTCAATCGGGTCTGTGTAGGATGGACTATCTCCTATAAAGCCGAGTGAAAGTAAATGTGGATTAGACCTGTGTGCAATAAACAATTGCACAAGAGGAATAACTCCTTTGAAAAGAAAAGCCAGCAATACCCAAAAAATGTAACGGGTCGGACTTTTAAAGAAAAGTTGCTTTAAATTATTTTTCAAGGGGCGAGGGGTATATGGTAATTTTATACAAATGTAAAAAACCCCTGAGTATTGTTAATATATATCGATCAGTAAGCATAGTGCATTTGCACTCTGAATCAGAAACTCTTAATTATTCTATATATTTGTCTGATTGTGTTGCGGATGGCTATAATGGCACTATGCTGCAGCACAATTTTTGAGATATGAAAAAGCTTTCTTTATTCACTATTTTTCTCATTGTATTGGGATGTGGGTGTTTTATGAGAACCTATACATGGAAATCCGATAGATGGAAAGAAACGTTAAAAGCATATGATCCACAGGGATATTATGCTTATTTGCCCGCCATTTTTATAAAGCACGATTTTACCATAACCGATTCTACTCTCAACTTTGTTAATAAAGTCAATAATAGATGGGTTGACAAGCATTTCATGGGAGCGTCAATACTTTGGTCCCCATTTTTCCTGGCTGCGTTAGAATACTCCAGGTTGTTTAAAAGCCATGTCGATGCATATTCACCTTTATTTATAAAAGCCATTGGCATAGCTGCGCTATTTTGGTTGTTTGCGGGGTTATTTTGTTTACGGAAAATATTGAAATCATTTAATATTTCCGAACCCATTATTTCCCTTACGCTCTTCCTGATATTCTTTGGCACCAATCTTTTTTATTATTCATTCGAACAGTATATGATGGTGCATTTGTACTCTTTCTCCTTGCTTTGCGTGTTTATATATGCCGGGATGAAATATTCGGGTACTGGTAAAATAGGTTACCTCATTCTTACCAGTGCAGCTTTTGCGCTTGCCGTTCTTGTTCGCCCAACGTCTATATGTATACTACCATTCATGCTGCCTTTAATGTGCGGAGGTCTGGAAAAAATGTTTCGGATATTTTGTAACCTCAAATCTTTCATTATCGCCATTTGTGTTATTGTTCCGCTTTTTTCTTTACAATGTATTGCCTGGCACATGGAATCGGGGTTGTGGTTTGTAAGAGCCTATTCGGGCGAAGGATTTTATTTCCTTCATCCTAAAATAAGATCGGTGTTGTTTTCATTTCATAGCGGCCTGTTTATATATACTCCTTTGGCGCTGGTTTCATTATTGGGGTTCATAAATGTTTACCGGGTAAATAAAGTAGTATTCTATTGTTGTGCCTTAGCTATTATGGTATGGACTTACCTAATTGCAAGCTGGTGGTGCTGGTCATACCAGGAAGGGTTTGAACACCGTGCCTTTATTGATATATATCCCCTTATAGCTATTGGAATCGCCCATTTATTTCCTTCGGCCAACAGCAGGATATATCCGGGCATTTCCCCGCTCAGAGGAAAAATAGTGACAGGCGGCTTGCTCATTGTATCCGGCTTATGTGTATCACTAAATATAGTGCAAACCTGTCAGTATTATAATCGTATCCTTTCATCCACTATGAACTGGGAATGTTATAAATATGTTTTCCTTAAAACTTCTGATAAATACGATAATTGCCTGGGAGGGTACAGAGACATTCCTCCATACAGCAGCAAGCCTCCTCAACTGGTATATTCCAATACGCTTGATATGATGCATCCCCCTTCGGGATGGAGACTTATAGCTTATGAAATGTTAAATGGGAAACCCGCCGTTCATTTCAATGGTGACGAGTTTGGCGCAAGCCTTCAAATACCCACCGACAGCCTTTATAATAAGGGGGAAGCATACTTTACTAAAGTCACACTAACCCGCTTTGAACCGGCAGGCAATAGTTCATCCGGGGCATTGTTTATAAATGATATATCTACTGCAAACAATGGACATGAATATTATAGAAGCTTTCTGATGAATGATTATCCGTCGGAGAAAGACAGCAATACACGAGTTTATCATTACGTAATGGCTACCCCCAATATAGCGCATAAAGATTCCAGGATGTCTTTTTATATCTGGAATCAGAAACATCAGAACTTTTATCTAACTGGGTTATCGATAGAAGTATATCGGTGTTTTCCATAATTTGAAGATGAATGACACAATGATCACTTCAAATTAAAAACTATACTTTTGGGATCTGTAAAAACCGATGCCACTAACATTTTCGCACCCTGCTATTATTCTGCCCGCAAAATATTTACCTGAAAAGTGGGTATCTATGACGGCATTAATAGTGGGTTCCGTCACTCCCGATTTCGAATATTTTATCCGTTTAAGGGAAGAGAGTTTCTATACGCATACTTTGGCCGGAATGGTTTGCCTTGATTTGCCTGTAGCGCTATTGCTCACCTTTATATATCATTACATAGTACGCAATTTATTTATTTGTAACATCCCCGGTTTTTTCAGGAAAAGATTTTCACCATATATGAATTTTAACTGGTGGCAATACTTTAAACAACATTTTTGGGTGGTAATGATCTGCCTATTGGTTGGTATATCCTCTCATCTTTTCTGGGATAGTTTTACACATCCCGACGGATATTTTGTGAGAGAAATACCGGTTTTAAGACAAAGTACCTATATAATGGGAAACCGTATGCTGTATGCCAGGGTGGTACAAACCATAAGTACAATTGTTGGGGCTGCAGTTATTCTTTTCGCTATTATGCAAATGCCAGCATCCAACAAGAGTGTTGCTCCAAACAGTCCGATCGATTATTGGCTTATTATTATTGGGGCAGGGGTAGCGGTAAGTTGCATAAGAGTGGCATCATATACATATGGTCTTTGGGTAGAGGCAACAGCAATCCCTTTTTTATCAGGAATAATTGCCGGATCAATAATCGCCCCTTTGTTTATACCCAAAAATGCGAATAACGGTATGATGTAAATTTATTTTCAGAAGAAATTATATCTTTGAGACATATTTGTTTGTTTTATGAAATATTGGCTTGCAAAATCTGAACCCTCAGCATATTCCTGGGAACAATTGTTAAAAGATAAAAGCACCGCATGGACGGGTGTAAGAAATTACGCCGCACGTATTAATCTGAATGCTATGAAAAAAGGCGCTCATGTTTTCTTTTACCATAGTAATGACGGCCTGTGTATTGTAGGTATTGCAAAAGTTATAAAAGAAGCCTATCCCGATCCGACTGATAAAACTAAAACCTGGGTAGCTGTAGATATAGCACCTTTAGAAACCTTGAAAAATCCTGTTACGTTGGCTCAAATGAAGACTGAAAAGAAATTGGCTGCTATGGCGTTAATTCGCATAGGCAGGCTTTCAGTGAGCCCGGTAACTAAACAAGAATTTGATATCATTAATGCTTTGTCCCGCTAAAGTTTGGATTTGATGGCCTAATTACTACCTTTGCCAACCTTTTATTTAATTTGGGACTCTTAGACTTATGAAGGTAAATAAAAAAACGTTTTTAGCTTTTTCCCTGTTTTTAATTTTTACGGCTTTAGGATATGCACAGAATGCCACCGTGCGTGGATTTGTTTATATAGATAAAACAGGCGAGTCGGCTCTTTATTCCACTGTATATTTAGAAGGAACCACATTCGGGCAAAATGCCGATGTAAACGGATATTTTTCCATTAGCCAGGTCCCGCCGGGAAAATATGTATTGGTAGTGGCTTATCTCGGGTACGATACATTAAAACAATCGATAACGCTTGTAAAAAATCAGATATTTAGTCAAAAACTTTATATCAAGCAATCGGCACAGGCATTAAGTCAGGTAGAAGTTTCGGCTGCAGAGAAGTCGCACGAAACAGAAACCCAGGTTTCAACTTATCAAATTTCACAAGCCGATTTAAAATCTATTCCAACTATTGGCGGAGAAGCCGATGTTGCCCAATATTTACAGGTACTTCCGGGTGTAGTAAGCACCGGCGACCAGGGCGGACAATTGTATATTGAAGGCGGGCAACCTATTCAAAACCTGGTATTGCTCGATGGGATGACCATTTTTAACCCATTCCACTCCATAGGGCTTTTCTCCGTATTCGATGCTGATATTATAAGTGATGCAACTGTGTATGCCGGAGGATTTAATGCGGAGTATGGCGACAGGATTTCGGCTGTGATGGATATTAAAACACGCGATGGCAATAAGAAACAAGTTTCAGGCAAGGTTGATTTTAGCCCATTTGGCGCACATGCATTAGTAGAGGGCCCTTTATTAAAGAATTTGAACGATGATCCAACGAAACCGAGCGCTTCATTTATTTTATCTTTCAAAAATTCTTATTTAAGTCAAACTTCAAAAACATTTTATCCCTACATTGATTCAGGTGCCGGGATACCTTTTAATTTTTCCGATTTTTATGGAAAAGTATCTTTCAACACAGCCAATGGCAGTAAGCTAAACCTCTTTGGGTTTGATTTTACTGATAACGTTAATTATCCGAATATTGCAACACTTAACTGGCATGAGGCTGGCGCAGGACTTAATTTTATTCTTGTTCCTAATAACAACAACAGTTTAATGGAATGTAATATTGATTATTCTGACTATGCCATTGGGTTGGTTCAGTCAGGACTCCCTACCGATTCAAGTACTATTTATACCTTCCGTGCCCAGTTGAAATGGACCCAGTTTTTAGGAAACTCTACTCTTTATTATGGTTTCGATATGTCGGGCACCGGGACCAATTTAGATTTAACAAATCCCGTTGGTGTACCTGTCCACGAAACTCAAACATCCGACGAATTAAACGGATTTGTGAAATGGAAATTTTTATCGCATAATAAAAAATTTATTGTTGAACCGGGATTTCGGATACAATACTATTCATCGGCTGCATTTAGTGCGGCATCACCCGAACCCCGTATTGATGCAAAATACAATGTTACCAAAACATTCCGCCTGAAAATGGCTGCGGGTCTTTACTCCCAAACACTAGTTAGCACCGTTGACGAGACCCAGGTAGTTGACCTTTTTTACGGAATTATTACAAGCCCTCCTACTTCTGATATACCTTCAACCTTCAACCAGCAAAACGGTAGTACGGTGCAAGTAACAGATCCTTTGCAAAGAGCTTACCATATAACGGGAGGGTTTGAATGGGATCCAATAAAAAAGATGCATATAAATGTGGAAGCATACGAAAAGAATTTTTTACAAACCACTACGCTTAACTACGATCAGATTTACCAGAACAATGCTGAATATGCAGGTATAAAACCAGATACTTTAACCAAACCTTTTCTGGTTCAATCGGGCAATGCTTACGGCGCTGATATAAGTGTTAAATACGATATTAAGCACCTATCCTTATATGGGGTTTATTCCTTGGGTTACGTGAAATATTGGGACGGCAACTACACATTCCCTCCTCCATTTGACAGGAGGAGCACCATTAACATTGTAATATCTTATATATTCGGCAAGGACTTAAGCTGGCAGGCAAATATGCGCTGGAATTACGGGTCGGGGTTCCCTTTTACTCCAACACAGGGATTTTATCCTATGACCCCGCTTAATAATATAGGTAGTAGTGTAGCGTTAACTAATCCAAGCCTGGGTGTTTTATATGCTGAATTTGATAGCCAGCGTTTGCCTGATTATGCAAGAATGGATGTCAGTCTTTCAAAAAATATTCAGTTTTCACAATCTATGGCGCTTCGCTTTAATGCAAGTGTGATTAACTTGTTCGACAGGTCAAATATATTTTATTTCAATCGTATTACCAACCAACGTGTAAATCAATTCCCTATACTGCCAACACTCAGCGTAGGACTTGATTTTTAAAAATAAGATAAGGGCTTCTATAGAGAGAAAAGTGATACGAGCTTATAAATGCTCGAGCAGCTTATTTCGTAAAACAAATAACACCAGCCCTGTTTTCGATTTAATACCAAACTTATCAAAGATAGATTCACGGTATCCGTCAACAGTTCTGTGCTGAACATGCATAATGTCAGCTATCTGTTCATACTTATATTCATTCTCATGACATACCAATTTTAAAAATTCCTTCTCCCTGTCGGTAAGCTGTTCCAGTATTTCTTGTTGCCCTGTTTTTTTGTTAGCATCAGCAACTGTTCGTAATGAATAGGTAAGGAACTCGTTGTGGTAATAACCGCTATTTAGAATTTCGTTCAGTGCATTTTGCAATTCGGAGGATTCGCAATTCTTTTTCAAATATCCTCTTACTCCCAGTCTGAATAAGCGTACCACCATTGCCTCATCATCATTTACGGTAAGAATAAGCACAGGTATATGTACTCCTTTCTGGTTTAATTTCTCCATTACCATATCACCATTCATGCCCGGCATATTTAAATCGAGGATGATCAGGTCGGAATCCATTTTTTCAGATATGTTTGCAACAAGTTCCGCACCATTGTCGTACTGGCTGGAGATTTTGAAAGGTCCCAGTTTTTCTATCAGCACTTTTAATCCATTTCGGATAATAACATGGTCATCAACCAGGATGATATTTTTTTTAGTCTCTATCATATAACAAATATAACTATACCTTTTTTACAGTGGGTAATTTTTTCAGGCTTATTACACACCCTTTATCCGGAGCCGAATGTATAGTGCATTGCATACCAGCCCATTCGGAACGTTTAATAATGTTTCGCAAACCCGATGCTTTATCCGAGTGAAGCGTGGTTCCCACGTCAAATCCCTTTCCGTCATCTTCCATTGTTATTTCGAAGCCTTCGTTTGCAGTATTAACGGTGACATACATATTTTTCGATTGAGAATGGCGGAGAGAGTTTTGGATGGTTTCCTGGAATACCCGGAATATCATCAATTCCTGTTCTTTATTCAAATTGGAGCTGCCCGATACTGGCTTCCAATGCACTTCCATTCTCCGGAGCGATTGGATTCTCTTTAATTCAACTCCCAAAGCTCTTAACAATCCTATATGGCCAATATAGTCATTATTGAGGGTACGGCTAAGCATTCGCATTTGTTGAGTGGCTTCTGAGAGATATTCCTGCATGGGTTTAAAACCTTCTTTCAATATAGGATGGTCAATTTTAAGATTTTCCAATTGAATGTGCACGGCAGTTAGCAACTGCCCGATATTATCGTGTAGTTCCTGGCCAAATTGCTGCATCATTTCTTCGCTTACTTCGGTCTCTACTTTTCTTAGCTCTTTTTCATAATTCAATTTGCTTTCTGCCATTTCCATTTGCTGTTTTAAGCGTTGCCTCCCTGCTTGGAAAAAGACAATAATGATACCTGAAATCAGTAACAGAACCAACAAGGTTATGCTAATGATGGGTAATGCTATGTCGGTATTATTCATTGATACCGGTAGATTTTAAAAGGGCATTATGGCGTATAAACCAAAAGCCTATGGCCAGCATAATATAACGGATGTTGGATAAACCAACAGTAATTACATTATACAAGTAATAGCTTAGCATTCTGTAATGCAAATTGAGAAAATGCATAAGGCTTAAATAGGGTACTGTTCCAACAAAATAAATTAATATGCCTACCGATACCCATATTAGCGGCGAACTTTTCCAAGGGTTGTTTTCCCGTCTGAATTGAGAATAGGCCAATACTAAGTAGAGTATCAATAATAATATACTTTCTGCGACAGCTCCGTAATTAGCGAACACACGCAGCCCCTGCACCATGATTTCGGACAGCAGTATACCGAAAAAAACAAGATAGCCTAATAATATCAAAAACCGCTCCCTTGTCGATTCATAATACATATACACCGGCCACACCAGCAAGCCTGTTTCTATGGGCATATCTAAATTAAATAACCATTGGTTACTTCCAGGATAAGGGTTTATAGAAGGGACTGCTAAAACGACATAGGACAGCATATAGGTTAGTATATAAGCAACCAGCTGAAAGAAAAAAAACTTGTAGAGTGATGTTAAGTAACGAAATGCATATAATCCCATCAACAGAGCTACAAATATGCCTGATATTTCATAAGTAAGCCGGAGCATAATAAATAGGTTATCTATTATAAATACTATTTTAGCTATAATTAAAAGAGTATGTGTGCTGTACTAATATGATTTGTTCAGATAACATCCTCCCTTAGTGAGTTATCGGATATATTAATGCTCCATAATCAGGCGGAACCATGTGTGCCAAATCTTCTTCCATAGGATTGGATGTTCCGGGACCCCATGGCCCTAATATCAAATCGTGTTTGGTGTAATAATCTTTGCCCGGCACGCGCATAGGTACGCCCGCGTTACATACACTCAGGCTATCCACATTGTTGCATGCCAATACATGAAATATTTCCTGGAATGGGAAAATGACATATTTACTATCGGCCTGCACATTGGTAGATGTAGGAATCGTTTCAATGAAGGTAACTGCCGCGCCATAATAATGTGTAATTCTAATTTGTGATGCATAGCTGGCAGTATCTGACTGAAATTGCGCAAACGAAGCACTGCTTAAGGAACCGGTGGAAGCATTGTAAACATAAAAATTAGTGAGCCCTGTACAATTTGGTGTGAGGGTGTATGTATACATGTTGGGAGGACTTACGCTTGGAGTTTGAAGGCAAACTGGCAAAAAGTAGTACACCATAGCATTGCTGTTAACACCATAAAAAATTTCTACAGCAGTAATAAAATTGCTACCCGAACTGCTTTGAAGAAGAGTATATGCCCGGTTATATAAATTTTCCAGATCGCTTTTTTTAAGTGTAAGCATCGCTACCTGTGGAATCGCTGCGCCCCCGATCATAATATCTTCCTGGGCATCGCTCTCATAAGCACTTGCTCTGGCAGGCAATATATAATCATAGGCTAAATTGATAGTATTTTCACTTGGCAGGGGGAATGAATCTTTTCCAAATAATGTATTGGTTATCATTAGGCTGCGGGTTTTCTCGGAAGAAGATGAGTTGCTGCTGTTGCTACAACCCAAGATAGTTGTATAAACTATACTTAGCAAAAGTAAAGCGCTTAGTAGAAATGTTTTTTTCATGCGAATTTGTTTTTATGGTTGGGACAAAAGTATATAAGAATTTTGGAATAAATCACATTTCCTACCGTGAAAACCCCCGTTTTTGAATACGGGAGAAATCCCCTCCCAAGTTCTCATAAACGCCCCTTGCAGTAAAGTGCCTGTTAGTAGCACTTTTGTAACGTCATATTTAACAACATATGGATAAAACCATAACCGGGGTTAGCAGGCAAATAATACTGCCTGATACAGTTGTTGAATAGGATGTTTTAGACAGGTCACTAAAACAAATCAGGGAGTTCAATCCTCCGGTGTTTCTTCCTGTAGGTGGAGTAATGTTGAGGGTTGTATTTCTAGTGGTTAGACAACGTTAACGCCTATCGACCGGGCAGAATTAAAGTTTCTGTCCGGTCTTTTTACCCCGTAAATAATAATGCCTAAAGGGGTAGGCAAGAAAAAGTGTAAGACAAAAAACTATGGTAAACATCTCATATCACGGAACCAGTTTGGTATTGATAGACGCACTATTCAGAACAAACCTTTTGCTTGAAGAAGATTTCTTCTACCAGGCAATTAGCGAACACGGAAGTTTTGCCATGGCTAATGTCGATGCTTATACCATTGCAAAACTACTGAAGAAATCGACCTTGCGGATGACCGTAGATACCTATGTACGCCCTTGGAGCAGAGCCGATACATATGATAATCGGGAAGAACCTACCACAATTTACGTTAACCAGTGGCGCCTTAACCGCAGCATACCTAATTTCTGCAATATTTTTATGCACCAGGTGATACATGCTGTTAATGCTGAAAACCCGCAATATGAATTTGGGCATGGCGATAATTCCATCAAGGGGAAAGAAAACACAGCTCCCTATTGGATAGGAAGCCTGGCTGAACGTACCATTACAGGTGCGAAAAAGTTGAATACACAATATGTAATGAGAAAAGCTATGTAGACTTATTTTTTTGAATCTTTTATAATTGCAGTTCGGTCTGGGCCTATACAGATCCACTTGTTTAAGGAATTTATAAACCGCTTCTCGCTTCGGTGAGAAGAAAAATACAGGTCGGATGGAACAGATAAACAACAATCTTTCAGTAGTTCTTTTAGATGACGATCACATGTCGCTATTGCATCTGAAACACCTTATTGTTACAAACAACCTGGCAAAGGTTGTCGGGGTTTTTACCGACTCCAAAATCTTCCTGGAGTGTGTCCCTACGCTTGATTTTGATATTTTGATACTTGATTGCGAGATGTCCGGCACCAGCGGGAAAGAGATAGTGGATATAATTGGCTGCGAGCGCTGCATAATTAATACCGGCACCAAGGAAAAATATGAAGAAGCGATAAAATGCCACCCTATTGATATAATGCTAAAACCACCCGGCAAACTGGATGTAATGCATACGCTTAACAAAGCCAGAAAAATAATCACCCCCTCCACCGGAAAAAACTACTACCTCATTAAAACGGTAGAACACCCTGACAAAATCAGTATCAGGATACAGGATATTATATATATATATACGCATAATAATTCGAGGAGAAAAACTATGCTCATGCGAAGCGGCACTTCTTACACCCTCTCTGATTATACTATGGAAGAGCTGCTTGCAATAGCTCCCCATTTGCTTCGCCCCAACCAGTCGGAGTTGGTTGCTATTGATATGATACAATGTAAAGGATACGATCATCTGTATCTTGCAATTTCCGATAAATCTGCTAAAAACAAGTGGACGCCTATCGGGCGAAGTTTCATAAAAGATTTTAATTCCCACTACAAGCGTTGTAGTTTATAACGCAAGAAACGTTACTTATTACACGATTCACGTAAGTTATTACATACCCAAAAAATCGGGGTATACCTCATGTTATACTTGTTGGGCAAAAAGTAAACAAGCACTAACAAAGCCAAAACCCGGGAGGGAGAGGCAAGGGGAAAAACTAAAATTTCATGACTCCTGAAGAAAAAGATAAATTAGATGGATTTGCTGAAATGACAATGAGCGCCTCAATTAGAGGAAGAAAGGCACTCCTTATCCTTCTTTTTGTAGATTTAATAGCTTTTTTTGGCTATTGGAATTGCAAGAATAATTCATGGGCAGACCTGCGACATGATGAAATCCATAGGATATACGATTCATGTCATGGTGATGTGGACTCGGTAAAGAAGAACTTTTATAGAGTTATAAATGAGCCTCAGTTTAAGGATATCAGGACAATACAGGGCATCAAAAATATGCACGATCTTGAAGATATACATGCTATTTATCAAGGGCTGGAAAAAGATAGTTACACCATAAAGATCCCTATTATTGGTACAACCATTGATGCTAACGATTTTGGTATATTTAGCGGAGCTGTTTTTTCCTGTCTATTACTATTCATATGGTATTGTTTAGATACTGAAAAGAAGAATATTGTTCGTACATTAAGTGAGGCGTATAACCTTGGGGAGCTAAGCTATTATTATCATTATTTAGCAATGGGGCAAGTCTTCTCAATACCACATGAAGTAGTTCCTAATCTTATTAATAAAAACCCATCGTTCAAATCTCTTGAGGATGGAGTTAATATGGAAATAAAATCCGTGTTCAATGAAAGGAATCCTCAATTTTTAAGATTAATGACGAAGTACGTTATGTACATTCCATTCGTCGTACAATTACTAATATTTATAAATGATGTAGAAACAATAGAATATGGTCTTTCCATAAATTATTCTGCCACTGTATTATATATAACACTGTCTGGTATAGTTACTATAAGCACATGCTGGCTAATTATTTTGAATTTTTCAATGTCACGAAAAATAGATAGGATTTGGGACGCTTATGAGATTATAATTTAACAAAAATAAAAAACCATGTAATGTTAAACTCCGTTGCACTCGATGTCATTATTGGCCTAATTTTTGTATATCTTTTATATAGTTTGCTTGCCACAATTATTCAAGAGATGCTCGCCTCGTGGTTTGGAATGAGAGCTGTTATGCTTGAAAAAGGTATAGTAAGAATGTTGAATGATGACCATTCAGCAACGGTCAATAGTTTAAACCTTGCACCTGGCAGAATTAAAAAATCAGGAGCCGGACCGTTAGAGAGACTGAAAACCTTAGCTTATTTATTTGGATTTTATAAAGAACCCCAACAATCATTTGCGGGTCAATTTTATAATCATCCCCTTATTAAATACTTGTGTGAAAGTAAGGCACAAAGCAAGCCATCATACATTACTGCGCAGAATTTTTCCACGGTTTTGATTGATCTTTTGCGTGGTAATCCCATGCAACCTGGAGGTACAATGGATGCGATCAAAACCAATATGCTTAATGAAGCTGGAGTTCCGCTAATGGTTCCAAATAAACAGGGAGAGAGAGTTGTAATAGACCCTGAAACTAAATTATACATACAGACCCTCTTAGTTAATGCAAATTATGATCTTGAAAAATTCAGAGCTTTCCTTGAAAAATGGTTTAATGATACAATGGACAGAGTAACGGGATGGTATAAACGGCATATACAAATTTTGTTATTTCTCATAGGTTTTATAATCGCCCATGTATTTAATGTGAGTACTATTGAAATTGTAAAAGTTCTTGCAAAAGATAAAGCAGCAAGAGCGGAAATGGTTCAAATGGCCGTTGCAGCGCAAAAAAATAATGGTAAAAGCGATAAAGCATTCGAATCTGAAAAAGACAAACTGCAAGTGGATATTGCTCAGGCAAACACAGTATTGGGGTTGGGTTGGAGCAAATATACATTCTGTCCATGCCATCCGGACTATGTATGGAATTACTTGTTGCTTTTGTTCGGCTATCTTTTAACTGCTGCAGCAATTTCAATGGGAGCGCCATTTTGGTTTGATTTATTAAGTAAGATAATAAGTATCAGAAGCGCCGGTAATAGTCCGGATGATAAGAAAGCACCCACAAGCGGAGGGACAAGTGATAATATCCACAGCAGTACTCCTGTGAAAATAGTAGGATAATTATGAATGTCTTACTCACAGCCAATGTATATATCCGACTTAGCCCAGATACTAAATCACCTCCTCTCGGGTACTATCCTTCTGGAACAACAATTTCAGTTATTAACCAAATTCAAGGCCAAGCTATTGAAGGTTTTTCAACGTGGTATCAAATTGACACTTCAAAATATATTTGGGCAGGAGGTACCGATACAGCTCAGGCAGCTAATAATTACCGCATTAACCCTAATCAATGGCATTTACTGCAATACAACATTCCCCAATTATGGCAACAATATGGATGTAGAGGGGAGGGTATAAAAATTGGAGTTGTTGATACAGGAATTACAAATAACTATACTGATTATTTTGGACAAAATAGGGTAATCCCAATATGTTTTTCTGACAGCACAAATACAGATGACAAAATAGGTCATGGTTCTCATTGCGCAGGTATTATTGGAGCCAATGGTTCTAAGGATAATCTTTATGGTGTAGCACCAGCTTGTACAATGTATATCGGGAAAATTTATGATGATACTAACGATACACAAGACAGCTATTTTCAAAAGGCTATGATTGCCTTTTCAACGGGTCCTAATAAAGTTGATATTATTTCTATTAGTCAAGGAGTTCCAACAGATCCCAGCAATTTTTATTCGCCAATTATTAAAAGTGCAACTGCTAAAAATGACATAATTATTGTTGCTTCTGCTGGCGATAATCCTGGAATTACTTGGAATAATCTTTTTTACCCTGCAGCAATACCTCCAACTATTTCAGTTGGATCGGTCGATTTCAACAATGCCACCCAAAACCTGACAGTGATGTCAAATGGAGTTACAATATATGCGCCAGGTATTGCAATTTATTCGATGGGAATAACAGCATTTAATCCAACTGAATCAGGTACTAGTCAGGCGACTCCGTTTATTGTTGGGGTTTTGGCATTAGGACTGCAAATTATTAAAAGTAATACAAATTCAAAATTCAAAATTTCAGATTTGCCAGGTATTTTAATTAGTTCAGCGAATCAAATAACAGATATAAGTCAGCCAGGCAAACTAATTAAAATTATTAATCCAACACACTTTCTGAATACGTTAAAATCCAATTAAATATGAAAATCCAATTTATTATTTTATCATTTATTATTATTTTATCATTTAATAATTCCTCATTTTGTCAAACTCCGTATTACGATGCAATCGCGTTAAAAAACCTTACGGCAGGTAATAAATTCAAAAATGACGAAACCTCACTAAAACAAATTGCTGGAATATTATCTAATTACTTTAGTGGTATTCCAAATACACCTATTTCTATTAATGCTCTCGATATTATTACAGCTAATAATCCGTATATTAATCCGTTTATTCATGGACTTACACCTCAGTCAAATAATCCATTTACACTCACAACTTCCTTATCTGCTATAGAACAATATGCAGGTAATTGGGACATCACTGCACCCACTGATGCTATTGCCCAAGTGATGGTAGCACAATTTAAAGAAGATATCACTCAAATTCTTTTTGTTCATTTTCAGAACTATATTGAAAATGAAAATTTTAAAGATTTAAGAATACTATTCCCTGATACATACAGGAAAATGCTTCAAATTGGCGATCAAGTGTATGATTATAAAAAATATATAAATGATATAAGGATTGCATTCAAACAAGACTTGAATAAATTTTTAGATAATCTGCCCAATGAAATCGAAAACGGCTCATGGAGTACATTGTTTAATTCGGATCCAAATTTGAAAAGTCTTTGTCTTAGCTCAATCTATTTTGGTAATAGTTTAATAGCGAAAACTGCACCGGGGGATATTCTTGCGAATTATCCTGATAGTTTGTTAAATATGTTTACAAATTCAAATGTTAAGCCTTCCATTAAGCTTATCCAATTGATTTCAAATTCTTTCAAATCCTCAGACAAGTCAAGCTATTGGATAACCTCTACAAGTATAGAAAAATTAAGTGATAAAAACACACGAAACATATATTTAGGTTTGCTTTATCAAGAATCCAGTAGTATTAATTTTACCTTTAAGGGCACCACTGTATCGTTTCAGAGTATATTAGATACAATTCATTCTGACGAAAAGAAAACAAACAAAATATCTGCTTTACTTATTAACTTGGGCAAAGAGATGGCTTCTGTTTCTGAAAATATGAATAAGTTAAAACCTCAAAAAGGTGCTGACAGTATAGGTAATATTGATGCATTCTATAGTTCTGTTCAAGATTTGATTGATTCTATCGGAAATCTGCCAAGTATCCCAGGGTTAGAAACTTTAAAAACCCCAAAATTTAAAGATTATACTAGTATAGCAAAGGACGGATGTATTATCGCGTCTGACATTAGTAAGGGAGAGTATTTTTTTGCGCTTAATAGTGTAGTTGACATATATCAAAAGTCAATTGGAGATAATGGGAATAAACAACAAAATACAATTTCTAATTTTATTCAAAAGTATGGTGACTTCATGAGTTATCTAGTTATAGCACAAAATAAAGATGAACTTAAAGCAGCTATTCAAAATGCTGTCCAAGGTTCTGGTGGGTCTGTTGTTAAGCAAAAGCGAAGATTTAGCATAGCAGTTAATTCTTACATTGGAGGACTGTATTCATGGACCTCAACTGCAAAAAATAAATTAGACCAACCAATTCAATCTGCTGCTTTTACAGCACCAATTGGGCTCTCATTCAATTTCGGGTTAAAAAAGAAATGTATTGGTTATTTGTTTAGGGATTTTACTTTTTTTGGATCGTTAGTTGATATTGGAGCTGTTGCGGCCTTTAGGTTGAATGATGATTCCACTCAATCTATACCCAAAACAACATTGGGTAACATTATTTCTCCAGGTATACATGCATTTTTTGGACGTATTGCCAATTCTCCAATAACATTAGGAATCGGGTATCAAATGGCACCACATTTAAGAAATTTAACCGCGACAAATGCTGATGTGGTTGCTAACAATGTTTGGCAGTTGCAGGTTTCCTTAACTTGGGATATTCCATTTTTTTATATTTGTAAAAGTAAGGAAGAACTTCCATAATAAACCTAAAATATAGGTATTTTCTATTCGAATAAAAAATTGCAAGGTAAATAGGTTACGTTATACCTAATCTCCCCTTCACCCCATCTTCATGTAGTATCTCTTATTTAATCGCATATTTGTCAAGGTGCGGTTATGGCAGAAGAGGTAAACGATAGTGATTTGTTAGAGATGTTTCGTGTGGAAACCACACGCAATCATGCCTTTCACATGCTGGTAACCAAATATCAAAAGCGGGTTTACTGGCAGGTGCGTCGCATTATTATCGACCACGAAGATGCTAACGATGTGGTTCAGAATGTGTTTTTAAAGGTGTGGAAAAATCTGGAAAGTTTTAAAGAAGCTTCCAGCCTCTATACCTGGCTCTACCGTATAGCTACCAACGAGTCGCTTACCTTTTTGAAACAAAAAAGGGCCAATATGTATGTCCCTTTCGATAGCGTATCACGCTCCTTATCACGCAAATTAGAGGACGATTCGTACTTCAGTGGTGATGCCATACAGAAAAAGCTGCAAAACGCCATACTAACGCTACCCGAAAAGCAACGGATAGTTTTTAACATGAAGTATTTTGAGAACATTAAATACGAGCAAATGTCTGAAATACTGGATACATCAGTAGGTGCGCTGAAAGCATCGTATCACCATGCCGTAAAGAAAATAGAAGCATTTTTAAAAACCAATTAAACTTACCTACCTTAGTAGCGTCAAATAAGGCATAATGGATAAAAAGCCAGACATATTATCGGATAACGAGGTATTTGAAAAGGAAGCTCCTTTGCTTCATTCCATTTCCAAAGAGAACCCGTTCACGGTACCGGATAATTATTTTGACATGCTCCCTTCTCAAATTGTAGATAGGTGCAGAACAGAAAATAAGGAACGCAAAACTTCGGTAATAGGTGAAAACCTGAGGCTTTTTGTACTGGGTTACAAGTGGAGACTGTTGACTGTTGCGGGGTGCTTTGCTGTTATCTGCTTTTTTGCTGTCCACATGAATAGCAGGCCTCAATCGTATCAGGCTATGACTCAAAACATACCTGACAGCGTCATCGTGGCCCAACTTGATAAAAACGTAACTGATATTAGCATATCGGCATTGGAGGATATATCGGCAGAAACACAGGAAAACAATACCCGGGCATCTGCTAAAACTGCTTCCGACTCCACAAACACCGACCAGGATATCATAGCTTATTTAATAAATAACAACGTAACCGTTTCTGATATAGAAAACGAACCTTAATCTCTCATGAAAACAAATCGCATCATCCGTCTTTCCCTATCAATATTAATGCTTTTGCCTGTTGCCCTGTTAGCGCAGGACAGGAAAGACAAGATTGAAACCATGCACATTGCCTATTTATCGCAACGCCTTAATTTAACATCGGCCGAAGCTGAAAAATTCTGGCCTATTTATAATGAATTCCGTGCTGAGCAGGATAAGTTGCGCAAAGAGCGTATGGACAACATGCAACATGTAAGAAGAGCCGGTGGTATTGATAGCTTGAGTGATGCGGAAGTGCAAAAACTTATTAGCTCTGAAACTGATATTGAAACAAAACAAGTGGAAGTGCGCAAAGAGTATGCAGTAAAATTCCAGCAGGCTATTCCGCTGCGTAAGGTGGCTAAGTTTTTTGTTGCAGAAGAGGAGTTCAAACGCTACCTCCTCAATGAACTCAAGCGTAGGGATCATGAAGGTAAGGGCCGCGATGAGGATGGACCACCGCCTCCGGGAATGAACTAACCTGTTGTGCCCAAAAGAAATTATATTTGCAGGGAATAATTCCTCTGCATGAAATCCGGACTTTTTAGAGTAAACATAGGCATAGCTCTTTCTTCCATTGCCGGGCAGTTGTTGCGTACCATTCTCACCATCATAATCATTGCCATAGGAATTACTGCATTGGTAGGTATCCTCACGTCTATTACAGCGATGAAGGAAGCCATTAACAGCAACTTTACCAATATGGGAGCTAATACGTTTGCCATAGCTAACCGCGAAGCTACCATCCGGATAGGACATAATGGAAAGCGTCCCAAAGAATACAAGAATGTAACCTACGATGAAGCTCTTGCATTTTCGCAGCAATATTCATTTCCGGCTATAGTTTCCATTACCAATGTAGCGTCGGGCATTGCTACCCTGAAATATGCGGATCAAAAAACCGATCCCAATATACAGGTAGATGGCACCAATGAGAATTTCATATTCACCTCAGGATATAAGCTGAGTGCGGGACGTAACTTCTCACAGCAGGAAATTAAGGATGGCAGAAGGGTTATTATCATTGGTAGCGATGTAGCACAGAAACTCTTCAAAAAGCACGAGGACCGGATAGATAAAACCATAGCTATTGGCGATGGCGGAGATTTTAAAGTGATAGGCGTACTGGAAACAAAAGGCAACAGTTTTGGTTTTGGTGGCGACCGAATTGCCCTAATGCCCATAACGGTAGTAAGGACCTATACCAATATGTTAAGCCCTGATTGGACCTACACTATTAGCGTATTGATACACGATCCTAATATGATGGATGAGGCCATAAGTGAGGCACGGGGATTGTTTCGTATTATCCGGAAAGACAGGATTGGCGCGGATGAAGATTTTGGGATTACCAAAAGCGACGACCTTTCCAATGTATTGATAAGCCAGATTTCAAAGCTTACCATAGGCGCGACCGTGATTGGGATAATAACCCTGCTGGGCGCTGCCATAGGATTGATGAATATAATGCTGGTATCGGTTACTGAACGCACCATGGAAATAGGTATCCGCAAATCGATGGGGGCCACTAAAGAAATGATACGCAATCAATTCCTCATAGAAGCTATCCTGATCTCACAAATGGGCGGTATATGTGGTATTTTATTCGGGTTGGCAATAGGGAATTTAATCGCTATCTCATTCGGAATTGGATTCATTGTTCCCTGGATGTGGATATTTGTAGCAGTTATTATTTGTCTCGTTGTTGGTGTAGTATCTGGTTTATATCCTGCCTTGAAAGCCTCGAGGCTCGACCCTATAGATGCTCTGCGCTACGAATAACCAGGAGCTTATATCAAAATAAAGAAGGTTATAAGATTTAGCTTGTTTAAAATATTTCCGCCTTTATATCTTTTTACCATTCATTCCCGTATACTTTTGTGCGAACGTTGTCTACCTCAGCTATGCAAAAACACATTCTTTTAATAAGTTTTTTCCTGATTTCTATTTCCTCATTTTCCCAACCGGTAATAGAGTATTGGGATAGCCTTGCCGGTATTAAGAAAAGTGAAGTGAGCTTTGTAAACGGAATGCAGGATGGGCCATTCAAGTTGTGGTATAAAAATGGGAAACCGGATGAATCAGGTTTTTTCAAAAAAGGGCAGCAGGATAGCGTCTGGAAAAATTATTATGCAAATGGAAAACTGAAAGCAGTTCGTAATTATGACCATGGCAAAGCCAATGGAGTATCCATCTTTTTCTATACTAGTGGCGACACAGCCATGATCAATTCTTACAACGAAGATATAAAAGAGGGCCTTTGGAAATCGTGGGACAGCGCAGGCAAATTGCTGAGCATACGGCATTACCAAAAGAACAAGAAGGAAGGCATGTGGACCTACTACTACGATAACGGTAAACTGAAAAACCAGGGAACATTTGATAACGATAAAAAAGAGGGGCATTATACCTCCTGGTTCCAAAATGGAAATAAGGAAAGCGAAGGCGATTTCCATAATGATGTGGAAACAGGCAAATGGCAGGAATGGTATGGAAATGGCCAGTTGAAAGATGTTGTTACCCATTCCGACAGCCTGGTTTATATGGAAGAGCTCTACACGCCTGCAGGCAAAAAAACCGTTTCCGATGGCAATGGCACAGCTACCCTCTATTATCCGGGTGGAGTGGTGCAGGCCTCGGGTACTTATCTGCATGGATTGAAGGAAGGAATTTGGAAATACAACTTTTCCGATGGGAGCAAGGATAATGAAGCCACCTATTCCAATGGAAAACTAAACGGACCTTATACCTCCTGGTACCGGGGAAGTAAAATAAAATCATCGGGAAATTATGCAAATGGCGAAAAAGAAGGCCACTGGATTTGGTATTATGAAAATGGAAAGCCGCAGACATCAGGCGACATGCATGATAAAAAGAGAGAAGGCTTTTGGATTTATTTTGAAACCACTGGCGACACCACTGTAAAAGGCTATTTTAAAAATGATGAGCAGGACAGCACTTGGACATATTACTACGACAGCAGCAGCGTAAGGCTACGGGAAGCTCATTATAAAAATAACCTGCGTAATGGCCTTTGCACAATATGGTACAAGAGCGGGCAGGTGAATGAACAGGGTAATTATCTGGATGATAAAGAAGAGGGCTTATGGAAATCGTGGTATGAAAATGGAAAGGAAGAAGATGAAGGTGGCTATGTAGCGGGCAGCATGGAAGGCGAATGGAAGGGCTGGTATGAAAATGGCGCCATGAAATACGATGGCAATAAAAAAGATAATTTAAAAGAAGGCCATTGGAAATATTATTATGAAAAGGGAGCCTTGCAGCGCGAAGGCAATTTCCACCAGGATATGCGGGAAGGGCATTGGATTATTGTACAGCCCACGGGCATTAAAGTGGAAGAAGGAGACTATAAGGACGACAAGCCCAATGGGCATTGGAGCTATTATTATGAAACAGGTGTGTTGATGCAAGAGCAAACAATTACCGATGGCGAACCTTCAGGTAAATGCACATCGTACTTCCCCAGTTCAAAAATAGAAAGCGTTACAAATTATAGCTTGGAAAGAGGCAAAAATGGCTCTGTTCATAGCATCCCGGTTGGTGAATGGATATTTTATGACAAGAACGGAAACGTAGAACGTAAGATAAAATACGAAAACGGAGTTCCGGTAGGAAAATAATTTTCCATGTCGCAGTTTGTCACACTTTTTTCAATTTATATATATCGAATATAAATTTATTTTCTTAGGTACAAGCTAAAAATCTGCTGGTTGTGGGCATGTCTCAACTCTGAGCAATAAAATTGGAGGTTTGCTATAAATAATGTGCATAACAAATGCCTGGTAAATCTGGTCAATGACTTTGGGGGAGGATGATAAGTTTTTACACTCATCTTGTAATATAATTTAATCGAGCCCTTTTAATAACTCATCGAGTTCAATCTCTAATCCCGCCGCAAGTTTTTTTAAGACAAATAAAGAAGGATTGATTCGACCTGCTTCAATTCGAGCCATATTAGAGTTTTCCATATAGCAAACCCTTGCAAATTCTGACATCGTCAGACCTTTAGACATTCTGATTTTTTTCAGATGTTTTCCAAATCTTTTTTGAAACTTCAAACGTTCCTCTCTTTCCTTTTCCCTCTCGGTCATTTTTTGCAGGAATGAAACGCAAGTAGGGATATTTTCTAAAAAAAGCCTCTATCGGATATGATAGAATAAGAATATATTTATATATTTGTCCTCGGTTTAATAAAAAATAATTCTATTATATTTGTATATATGAAAAAACTCTACTTAATTCTGTTATTAGCCTGCTTGTTGGCGGGTTTGTTGAAAGCCTTATCTGAAAGAAGTAAAAAAGGTTATTTTCCTACTTGTACGTTAACCGCAACGGCTTCTGCCGGAGGTTCATCAAGTATATCTATATGTTATGAAGATTCTGTAACTCTTATTGCTACCGCAAGCAGCGGTATATCACCCTATACCTATTCATGGAATCCGGCTACAGGCTTAAATCATGCCAATATCGCAAATCCAATTGCCAAACCATTGGTTTCAATAAATTATACGGTAACGGTAACCGACCACAGCGGGTGCACGGCTACCGCTTCGGTTAGAATTACCGTCAACCAACCGCCGACAGCTAATGCAGACACGCTTTTGGCAGAGTATTTAACCCATCGTCCTTTTTCCGCAACGGGCGGAGTACCCCCATATACGTATGCATTTCTGCCGTCTATTCCCCCATCAGCATTGGTTGACCTGCCCGATACCAATATTACTTTTACCATTGTAGTTACAGGAGCCAACGGCTGCGGAAGAGGTTATTATGCCCATTTTGTCCCTTTAGAAAGCCCTTCAACGGGTGGAGCGTGTACTACGTTGTTTATGTCTGAGTATATACAAGATACATTGCCGGGCCCTTTAGGGATTGGGCTCAACAACGCAATCGAGTTATATAATCCTACAAATAATTCTATCAATTTGAGTTCGTATTATTTGGCAGAAACCACCAACGGCTCCTTACTTTCTACGCCCTATATTATTGCCTTGCATGGAACCATAGCATCACACAAAACTTTTTTAATTGCGAACACCCATGCCGATACTTCCCTTACGCATAAAGCCGGTATGTTATCCGATAGTTTAATTTTCAAAGGAAAAGATATAGTAGCCTTAGCTCAAATTGTTATAAGTTCCCCTGACGTGAAAGTTTCATCATTAGATGCGGTGGGAGCCTATAGTCCGCTTCCTACCGATAGCGGTTGGGCAGTAGCTTCGGGCAGTACTAAAAACCATACGCTTGTCCGGATGCCATCGGTAACACAAGGCAGTATGAAATGGAGCACTTGTAAAACGGAATGGCTCGTATATCCGAGGGGTACGTTTACTTACATAGGCAGTTATACGAATATATGTGCGCCCACCGACCCTGATGTACAGTTTTCAATGACAACACCAAGCATCGATTGCGGTCGGCCAAGTTATGTTCGTTTTGCTATTGTAGCGGCTTCTAATCCGTCTACTATTTTTAATAATTGTATAATAGACATCAGTTATTTTGGTGGCGAATTTGCGGGCGACAGCGTAGGTAATGGGGGAGTAATTATTACGCGGGGCCCAAATTTTCAACCGGGGGCTGGAAATGATTACGATATTTTTGATTCGGCCGATGTATCGCCTGGCGTAGCGAAACTTGTATTAGGCGACGTTTCTGATTCTTCACCTAATGGAACTATTCTTCCCATTGTTGGTGACACCTTATTTTTAGTCAGTTTACGGGTTAAAAATTCCTGCCAAACAGGAGCTATAAAGTTTACCGATTACTTTAATACCGATACGGCTTATTTTGCACTCGTTTCTAAAACATTTGACCATTTAGACACTACATCGGTAACAGACTCCAGTTGCTGTCCATATAATTGCGATCCCTATTGTTGCCAATGGGACTCCGATGGAAACTGCATAGATAGTTGTTATAAGACTTGTTACGAGACTATCTTCGTCTACACATTCGACAGTGTTTTTACCATTACAGGATATGGGAACGAGCACTATACTACCATTGAATACATAGATGACAGTTTAATAACTCCTACCTGCCCTTTAAAAATAACAGGTTTCAATGACCCCATCGAGGCCGGAACCAACCATTATAGCTCGGCTCCGATTCCGGCTATTCATACTAATTCTTCCATTCTATATATAAAAGGCACGGGCTTTGGAGCCCAAGAGGATAGCATCAGGGTGAGCAATGCCAATAATTATGGGATGGTGCGTTTAGACAGCGCAGATATTTTACTGTGGACGGAAAACCTGATAAAAGTAAAAATGCCTTCGGTGCTGTTCAATAATCCTTCTGCCACACCCGGCACAGGCCCCATTGCTGTATACAATGCCTGCGGAGCTGTGGCAACCGGCGATACCCTGCAAATTAATTATAATATACAAAACGTGTCTGCCGGGCAGGAGAAATTAAGGCCCAATATTTTGATGCAAAGTCCTTCCAGTTTGAACAGTCTCGTCTTTCGTTGCGATACCAGCATAACCCATAATCATGCTGCGTATGCCTGTGTAAAAAAAGCCGTGCGGGAATGGAACTGCTGGACAGGAGTAAACTGGATAGTAGGGGATTCCATTATACTGGATACCACCCTGCAAGACGGTATTTCTAATATTTATTTTAGTAATTGGAACTTTACCCCCACAAACCGTTTAATGCAAACAGAGCAACAAATCCTTCCGTGCAACGGAGATTCGGTAGCTTTTTATAATGAAGCGGATATAGAGATACGAAGAGGGCGGTTTTTGAGTAAAGCCTGGAATTACGATACAACCTATACAGTTAGAAGTACTAGCTTTTATTATTTTTATGATTTAATTTTGCATGAATTAGGCCATGCCCTTGGACTGGGGCATATTAATGACTCACTATCTTTAATGTATTGGAAGGAACGTGCCGGGCAAAGAGACAGCATACCATCGCAGGGGGGCCGCTGGCCCGGCCCGGCAAGCTTGCTTGGAGGATGGGATATGGTAAATACAAGTTCAACGTATTTTCCTAGCATTTTTGGGTGCAGTTCATATACTGAACTAGAGCCCGGCAGCAAGTATTGTAGTGATGCCAAAGCCAGTGTACCCCTTATTTCAACGTATCAATACAACCTGAATTTGTTCCCCAATCCTATCAATTATGGCGACCTTACTATCACCTACGACTTAACTGAAAATTCTACAGTTCAATTCAGGATATTAGATTGTACAGGGAGGCCGGTGATAACATTACCGGAAGAACATAAAACAGGAGGAGATTATAGCCAACAAATAAATATTACTAACTTGGCAGGAGGTGTATACCTGTTTACTGCTATTATCAATGGGGAACAACAAACCATAAAGTTTATTAAACTATGAAAACGAATATAGCAACCCTTGTATTGATAGTTTTCTTTTTACCATTTTGCCAAGGACAAAATATACAATACCGCAGTAAAATACGGCCTATTGTTAAAGCAAAATTCGATTCTTTATACCCCCACGCTACGGATGTTGAACTGGACCAAAGCAGCATACACGATACTACACAGATACTACGTTTTAATTGCAATTGTGATAAAACCATAGATCAAATTATTCTTGTATTTGATACCAATGGCAATCTGCTGAACCAAGATGTACATTATTACGGCTCTTTAAATGGTTTGCCGGATACCATAGTAAATTACATGAAGAAAAACACAGCTTCCAAGTGTACATTTCTTATGGATGAATATAGTAAGTACATTAATAAGAAAGGAGAAATAAGCTATGGGGTTATTATGAATCGTTCGTACATTCTAAAATTTAAAAGCAATGGAGAATTTATCTCAAAAGAAACAATACCAGTTATGGAGCAATAAGTTTTAAAACTTGTTTGGAGGGATAAATTGTAGGAAATAAAATATCAATTCTTCCCTAAAAATCTATCTCCAGCACACAGGGGCAGTGGTCCGAATGCCTGGCATCGGGTAAAATATATACCTTTTTAATGGCTTTTTGTAATGGTTCGCTTACCAAATTATAATCAATCCTCCAGCCTAAGTTCTTTACCCTTGCATTGGCACGGAAACTCCACCAGGTATATTGATGAGGTTCTTTATTTAAAAACCGGAAACTATCTATAAAGCCCGATTTCATGAACCCATCCAGCCATTCCCGTTCCTCCGGCAAAAACCCCGATGTATTTGCATTGCTTATAGGGTTATGTATGTCTATAGGCTGGTGACAAATATTATAATCTCCGCAGATGATAAGTTTGGGGCGTGTCTTTTTTAATTCATCAATATAGGCATGAAAGCTTCTGTTCCAGTCCATCTTAAAACTTTGGCGCTCATCGCCCGATGAACCTGACGGCATATATACGCTCATTACCGAAATATCTCCAAAATCGGCACGTAACACGCGGCCTTCATGGTCGTCAAATCCGCATCCATATACCACATTGTCGGGTTTCTCTTTGCTGAATATGGCAACTCCGCTATATCCCTTCTTTTCCGCAGGGTACCAATAGTTATAATATCCGGCAGCCGTAAAATCATCCAGGTTAAGCTGGTCGGTTTGCGCCTTTATTTCCTGCACGCATATAATATCAGGGTTCACTATCTTTACCCAATCAAGCCAACCCTTAGCCATAGCCGAGCGGATACCATTCAAATTATATGTAATAACTCTTTTCATGCTATTAGTCCAACAAATGTATAGTTTTTGCGTTATTTCACGATATTAGATTTTCAACGGGTGAATAGATTCCTTTTTTTATTGCTCCTTTCCTGCTTTTTGCCCCTTTGTAAAGGAGATGCCCAAACCATTTCTAACCAGCGCAAAAGAACAATTTCTATCCCCTTTGGGGTCGATACAGTAAAGTTGGATACACTTAGCATAATACCCGGCACCCTTAATCTGGCCATTGGTTATATGGAATTAGACTCAACAGACTATAGTGTTCTGCCGGAAAAGGGGGAGGTTGTACTCAATCGCCAAAAACTAAACAGGCTGGGGTTTGGTATAGATAGCCTAAGCGGCACCTACAGGGTTTTTCCCTACCTGTTTTCCAAAACATTGCAGCATAAAGATAATTCAGTTGTTCACCCGGTTCTTTATAATAACCAGGCTGCGTTTATGTACCAGGTAGCGCCTGCCAGTAATTCCAACAACCCTTTCGATTTAGGCACCTTGAGTAAAAGCGGCAGCATTTCGCGGGGTATTACATTCGGCAATAACCAGAATTTGAATGTTAATTCCAGCCTTAACTTGCAACTTGCAGGCAAGCTGAGTAACAATGTAAATGTATTAGTGGCTGCTACCGACGATAATTTGCCTATTCAGCCTGAGGGCAATACTGCCCAGTTGCAGGATTTTGATAAGGTCTTTATAAAGCTCTATGATAGTCACACCAGCTTGGTGGCGGGGGATTATGAAATAGGAAATCCTGCCGGCTATTTCATGCGGTTCAATGAAAAATCGGAGGGCGGATTATTTACCACCAGTTTTATGACCAAGCCCAACAGGGATACCAACAAAGCAGGTATTATGCGCATTACGCTTGCCGGTGGTATTGCTAAAGGCAATTATGCTGAAAACACCATACAACCCATCGATGGAAATATGGGCCCTTACAGGCTCACGGGTGCCAATGGCGAAACATTTATTATCATCCTGTCCGGTACTGAAAAAGTTTACCTCGACGGGCAACTGCTGCAGCGCGGGCAAAACAATGATTACACGATTGATTATAATGCGGCGCAAGTTACCTTCACTCCCAAGCATCTTATTACAGCGTCTTCGCAAATTGTTATTGATTTTCAATACACCGACCTTACGTATGAACGTTCGCTCATTCATGCCGCTACCGAATATCACCAGGATAAACTTACCCTTCGTTTTAATTTGTACTCGGAACAGGATGCTAAAAACCAGCAACTCTCTCAAGAGCTATCACCCGAACAAGAACAATTTCTGGCCTCCATCGGAAATAATATACAGAATGCGCTGGTTCCCGGGGAAACAGGAAGAGCGTATAGCAATTCCGAAGTGCTTTACCGGCAAGTAGATACCACCGTTGGCCCATTTACCGATTCGGTGTTTGTTTATACTACCGATTCCATCATCAATATCCCGAAATCTTCATCCAATCATTTCCAGGTTGCTTTTTCGCAGGTTCCGCAGGGGCAGGGTGATTATGTTCCTATTCAGTCATCGGCCAATGGCAGCGTGTATGAATGGATAGCACCAATCAATGGGGTTCACCAGGGAAATTATATTGCAAAAGTATTATTGATAACTCCGAAGAAAAAGCAAATGGTAACAGCAGGTGGCGATTATCACTTTTCAAAATATACTTCTCTGAGCCTCGAAGGCGCACTGACGAATAATGATGTGAATACATTCTCCAGCATTGGTAAAAACCAGGATGTGGGATATGCAGGGGAGGTGGCTTTTCACCATACCGCCTTTTTTGCTGACAGCACACAGGCTAATAAAGGTAATGTATGGAGACTGCAAACAAATGTGAGTTATGAAGGAGTGCAGAAATATTTTTCGCCTATCGAGCGCTATCGCTCCGTTAATTTTGCCACCGGCTGGAACCTTACCAGCGATAGCATATTCGATAATCAGCACATTGTGGATGGTAACTTTCTGCTGGGAAATAAAAAGGACCAAGTGACGTACGATTTCCAGGCATTTTTGGAAGGAGCGGAGTATAATGCCACCCGGCAAACAGCAACCATTAAGTTGAATGAATTGGGGTTCATGACCAATCTTGATGGCTCTTTACTTGAAAGTAAATCAACTGAAACTACCAGCAACTATTATAAGGAAGCCGCTATTATTTCGCATAAATTATGGTATTGGACTGCCGGTGTAGGCGAGTCTTCAGAAAAAGACATATTCCGCTCAAGGACAAATGGCGACAGCATTATAGGAACCAACTCCACCTTATTTGAACAAGCCAGCAATTACCAGTTTTATCAATGGAATGCGTTTATAAAAACACCCGATACGGCCAAAAGAAGCTATGGCATTAATTATTCCGAGCGCACCGATTACGGAGCCGATTTGCAGCACGATGCGATGGTGAAATCACTTTTTACGAGGAATATTTCATTGGATGCTGCGTTCAATAAAAATCCCAATAGCCGTTTCAAAGCCAACGTAACCTATCACATCATGCAGGTGCTGGCAGACTCGGCTGTTACCGAAGGTCAAACCCCGGTGAGCGATTTACTGGGGCAAGCCGAATACGATGCACGCTTGCTGAAAGGTGTTATCAACTCCAGCACATTTTACCAGGCAGGTGCAGGGTTGCAACCTAAAGAATCATATACCTATGTGCAAGTGCCACAGGGCACAGGCGTTTATGCATGGACCGATTTTAACCACGATGGCATACAGCAACTGAATGAATTTTATCCGGCACCTTTTCCCGATGAAGCTGATTACATAAGGGTATATACACCTACCACCAATTATGAAAAAGTATATTCCAGCAGTTTTACCGAAACGTTTAACCTGCGCCCTGCTGCTGCATGGTCTTCTAAAAAAGGGGTGAGAAAATTTCTCTCATTATTCTCGGAGCAATTAGCAGTTCATGCCGACAGGAAAACAACTTCAACCAATCCCTGGAATGCGTATAATCCCTTTATTCAGAATACAGGCGACACTACGGTGATAGGATTAAATACCTCTTTACGAAACACGGTTTATTTTAATCAATTAGATCCTCACTTTGGGATGGATTATACCTATAGCGCTGCCGGTAATATATGGCTGATAAAAAGTGTAGCTAACCAAGGTATACAACGGGCATATATGGAAACCAGCGGACCCGATCCCTTTTGGGATGAAATAGCCATTGGCACCGGACCCGGATTTCGTTTCGATTTTGATTATTTTATTGTCAGGTTTGATTTGGGAGAACCAATAAGGGACCCTTCACTATCACCTGGTCACCGCATACTGTCGCTGGATCGATCGATTCATAGAACAGTGCTGAATATCGGTATTGGTTACCCGTTCTGATATTATTTAGAAAAATGCTCGCACGGAAGCATTCCCTGTATTTATAATGGAAGAACCCGGCTCAGCACGCCCTATGTAGGAAAGATTAAGCTGTATGTTAGCTGAAAGATTGCATTGGTATGAAATGCCCCAGGTGTAGTTATTCCCAATATTAAGACCTTGCAGCATTTCGAGCCCGAGCGGAGAAGAAGCATCCCCATCGAAGGCAATCTTTACATAATTAAAATTAGCTGTAAGGCTTCCTTTTGAAAGCACATTGTACTTTAGTTCTATCCCACTATTGTCCTGTATCGAACTGCCTCCTCCATCTGAAATAGCATTCACTTTATCGGAATAAGTAAACAAAAGTGTGATGCGGAAATTCGTGCCGGGTTGGTAATTTATTTTAGGAGTTATTTGATAATAATTGATATCAAAATTATCATTAGAAAAATA
>Ga0206987_1013_pt1 | contig 49927 bp, 32 predicted proteins | sample Alteio_BWMinCont_11_FD_153281 | JGI IMG/M metagenome (GOLD analysis project Ga0206987, IMG submission 153281) | Enriched cells from forest soil in Barre Woods Harvard Forest LTER site, Petersham, Massachusetts, United States -... | ecosystem: Environmental > Terrestrial > Soil > Temperate forest >... | reverse complement strand
AAGTTACTATACAATATCCTGAACAAAAGCGTGAATTTGCTCCCGTTTTCCGTGGGCAACATGTATTGAAACGCGATGAAAATGGTGCTGAACGCTGCACCGCTTGCGGACTTTGTGCGGTAGCATGTCCTGCGGAAGCTATTACCATGACAGCAGCCGAAAGAAAACCGGGAGAAGAAAGTTTATACAGGGAAGAAAAATATGCGTCTGTTTATGAAATAAATATGCTGCGTTGCATCTTTTGCGGATTATGCGAAGAAGCCTGCCCTAAAGAAGCCATTTTCCTGACCGACCGGATAGTAGATACTGAGTATGTTCGCCAAAATCTTGTTTTTGGAAAAGATAAGCTGGTTGAACCAATCAATAACAGGATAGATGTTTCAGTGCGAGAAACTAAAGAAACAAGAGAGTTTAAAACTCACCCCGGATACGCCCACAATAAACTTTATACCAAACCATCAAAGGCATGACAGTTTATTTATTCGCTATTCTGGGCTTTTTTGCTATTTTATCTGCGCTGATGGTGGTGCTTACTAAAAATCCCATTCATAGTATTTTATATTTGGTTCTTACCTTTTTCGCGATAGCAGGCGAATACGTTTTGCTAAATGCTCAATTCCTGACTATTGTAAATATCATTGTATATGCCGGAGCCATTATGGTGTTGTTCCTGTTTGTGGTAATGTTGCTTAACCTGAACGAGGAAACTGAACCCCACAAAAGCGTATTACGAAAGCTGATTGCCGTAATTGCAGCGGGATTATTGCTTGTGGTGCTGGTTGGTTCTTTGAAAGGCGCCGATAATATGTCCATCAAACCCTTCAGTCAAAATACAGGATTAATAGAAAACCTGGGTAAAGTATTATTTAACGACTTTTTATTGCCCTTTGAAGTGTCTGCCGTATTATTTTTGGCAGCGATGGTGGGCGCAGTAATGTTAGGTAAAAAAGATATTAAATGATGAATCAAGCTATCCATACTATTCCATTAGACTGGTATACCCTGCTAAGCAGTATTTTATTCTGCATTGGTGTAATGGGAGTACTGTTTCGCCGGAATGCCATAATCATATTCATGTCTATCGAACTTATGCTGAATGCAGTAAATCTGTTGCTGGTAGCTTTTTCAGCTTACCACAACGATGCCGCAGGGCAGGTATTTGTGTTTTTCACTATGGCTGTTGCTGCCGCAGAAATTGCAGTGGGGCTTGCCATATTGGTAGTGGTATATAGAAATACCAAGTCGACAGATATTGATGTACTTAACAGGCTTAAAGGATAGAGAAAGGATATGATGCAGTTAGCCGCTTTAATTCCATTTTTTCCACTTGCGGGATTCATCATCATTGGCCTGCTGAATAAAAGGATGCCTAAAAATATGGCCGCCATGTTTGCATGCGCCATGTTGCTTATATCATTTGGGTTATCAGTATCGGTGTTTATGAATATTTCGGGGCATGCCACCGAAATCCAACTCTTTTCCTGGATAAATGCAGGCACGTTCTCCGCTTCTTTCAACTTTTTGCTCGACCCGCTTTCATCCATCTTCTTATTAATCATAACCGGGGTAGGTTTCCTCATACATATATATTCTATAGGGTATATGCATGATGATGAAAAACACAATATCTTTTTCGCCTATTTAAATCTGTTTATATTCTTTATGTTAGTGCTTGTGTTAGGCTCCAGCTATCTGCTCATGTTCGTAGGTTGGGAAGGTGTAGGATTATCCTCATACCTGCTTATCGGCTTCTGGTTCAAAAACAACTCCTATAACAATGCGGCTAAAAAGGCTTTCATAATGAACCGCATCGGCGACCTTGGCTTTTTATTGGGAATCATTTTACTATTTATCACCTTCGGAAGTTCTGATTATGCCACCATCTTCCCAAAAGCACAGGGCTTCATGACCGGCGATAGCATGATTACTACTATCACCTTATTGTTATTTGTCGGCGCCATAGGTAAGAGCGCTCAAATACCCTTGTACACCTGGTTGCCCGATGCAATGGCCGGCCCTACACCTGTATCGGCGCTTATACACGCAGCCACTATGGTTACAGCAGGTATATACATGGTTGCCCGTTCGGGAATTTTATATGCCTTGGCGCCTGTATCGATGTATGTGGTAGCATTGATAGGGGTTGTAACGGCTGTATTTGCAGCCACCATAGCTCTCACTCAAAATGATATTAAAAAAGTATTGGCCTATTCTACAGTCAGCCAATTAGGTTATATGTTTTTAGGATTGGGCGTTGGAGCCTTCTCCGCTTCTGTATTCCATGTGATGACACACGCATTCTTCAAAGCACTGCTTTTCCTGGGTGCGGGTAGCGTTATCCACGGATTAGGGGGAGAACAAGACATCCGCAACATGGGCGGATTACGGAAAAAACTGCCTATAACATTCATTACCTTTTTGCTGGCAACACTTGCTATTTCAGGTATACCGCCTTTCTCAGGTTTCTTCTCTAAAGATGAAATACTGGCACATGCATTTGCATCCAACAAAATTTTCTGGGTATTGGGCGTAATTGGCTCCATGATGACGGCCTTTTATATGTTCCGCTTGTTATTCCTTACCTTTTATGGAACGTATCGCGGTGATGAACATAAAGTACATCCACACGAATCGCCTAGTTCAATGACTGTACCGTTAATTATACTGGCCATACTTTCTACCATTGGTGGATTTGTAGGAGTGCCTGAATCATTAGGTGGAACATCGCAAATCAGTAAATTCCTTGACCCGGTATTTCAACCGGCACAAGCGAAAATGATGATGATAGAAAATTCATCGTCCATTTCTGAAATAGCATTGATGGGTATAACGGTTGCCGTTGTGTTGGCTTCTATTCTGCTGGCATGGTATTTTTATGTTTCCCGCAAACGGGTTCCCTCACCCGAAGGAACAAAACTTCCTGTGCTTACCAATCTCTCTTATCACAAATACTATGTAGATGAAATTTATAATGCACTCATCACAAAACCGCTCGATGCCATTTCCCTATTCCTTAAAAACATCGTGGACAATAAATTGATTGACGGCATTGTAAATGCCACCGGAAAACTTACCGAATGGCTTAGCGGTTTAATGCGTTTTGTGCAAACCGGCAATGTAGATTTCTATTTGCTGGCTATGGTTATTGGTATGGCCTGTATAATCTTTTTTAAGCTAATGTAAAGTATGCCAACGATTACACTCCTCATATTAACCTTTGCAGCAGCTTTTATCGCTCTATTTATGCCCATACGCTATGGGAACCGTTTTGCGTTTGCCTCCTCCTTAGTCATATTTGCATACTCGGTCTACTTGTTTATCACATTCCCCATTAGCCCCGATTATCAAAATGTAGTTGATTATCCCTGGATTGAATCGCTCGGCATACATTTTAAAGTAGGGATGGACGGCATTTCCATTTTAATGGTTATGCTCACCACCTTTTTAACACCACTGATTATTTTCTCCGTTCGTAAGAGCGAACCCCGTCCCCGTGCATTTTATTCGCTATTGTTATTTATGGAAATGGCGCTCATTGGAGTTTTCGTTTCAATGGATGGCTTTATGTTCTATATTTTCTGGGAAATAGCGCTCATCCCGATTTATTTCATCTGCCTGCTGTGGGGAGGAAAAGATCGCGTAAAAATCACATTGAAATTTTTTATTTATACACTCACAGGTAGCTTGTTCATGTTGGTAGGGTTGATCTATTTATATCTCCACACATCCGGACAACACAGTTTCGATATACAGTCATTATATGCAGCCGGAAAATCACTCGATGCCCAACATCAGTGCATCCTGTTTTGGTTTTTCTTTCTTGCTTTTGGTATCAAGATGCCTATTTTTCCGTTGCACACCTGGCAGCCTGATACTTATACCGAAGCACCTGCACAAGGTACGATGATGCTTTCGGGTATTATGCTTAAAATGGGTATTTACGGACTTATCCGTTGGATGATACCCATGTTGCCGCTTGGCTTTTCACAAAACTCGCAATATGCCATGTGGTTAGCTGTTATAGGTGTTATTTATGCGGGCATTATTGCCTTCACCCAAAAAGACATGAAACGGTTGCTGGCTTACTCGTCTATTTCTCACGTTGGGTTAATTGCAGCCGGTATTTTTGCATTCAATGCACAGGGTTTGCAGGGTAGTATTATACAAATGCTAAGCCACGGTATTAACGTAGTGGGATTATTCTTTGTGGTAGATATTATTCAATCGCGTACCGGAACAAGAGACCTTGGCTCGCTTGGAGGCATCCGGCTAAAAGCACCTTACCTGGCTACCGTATTTGCTATTATTATGTTGGGCGCAGTAGCTCTCCCATTAACAGATGGTTTCCCCGGTGAGTTTTTATTAATTAGCGGCGTGTTTAAATTCGACAACATTATGGGTGCCATTGCAGGACTTACCATTATTATTGGAGCCGTATATATGCTTCGTGCTTATCAACGCAGTATGTTGGGTGAAACTTCTACATGGACCGATAGCTTCAGCGATATTACCATGGCAGAAAAAACAGTATTGATACCAATTGTAATCATGGTTATTGTAATTGGGGTTTGCCCTAACCTGTTTTTACGGGTAAGCGAACCGGCCATTATGAAACTATTAAGCGGAATGTGAGAAATTAGAAATTAAAAAAGACGAATTGAACTTTAAGAACTTGATAAACTTGACGAACTAACTGTGAATACTCTCATAATACTTTCCGTACTTGGTGTAATAACACTTTTCGCCGAAATATTCCGGTTCAGGAAAGGTCTTTTCCCCTTGATATTGATCGGGCTTGCTGCTGCATTTACATTCACCGTGATGGATTATAACAATCCGCAAGTGTATTTCGGCATGATGAATTTCGATAATTATGCGGTTGTCTTTTCATCAGCCATTTTAGTGATAGCTTTCCTTTGGTTTATGATGGCGCAAAACTATTTTCTGCAGGAAACCAGCGTTACTGACCATTTTGCACTAATACTCTTCTCGCTCGTGGGTGCTGTTGTAATGGTGTCGTTCAACAACCTTACCATGCTTTTCCTCGGAATTGAAATATTGTCTGTATCCGTTTATGTATTGGCTGCAAGCGATAAAAGCAACGTGCTGTCAAACGAATCGGGGTTCAAATATTTCCTTATGGGTTCATTCGCCACCGGGTTCCTTTTATTTGGAATCACCTTGATTTATGGCGTTACAGGCTCATTCGATTTAACTACCATACATCAACATATTTCAACCGGAAACCAAACTGGCATGGCATTAGCAGGGGTTCTGCTGTTATTAGTGGGGTTAAGCTTTAAATCATCCCTGGCCCCATTCCATTTTTGGGCTCCCGATGTATATGAAGGCGCGCCTACCACTATAACTACCTATATGGCAACGGTAGTAAAAATGGCTGCTTTTGCTGCTTTCTTCAGGCTGTTCTCTACCTGTTTTGCAGAGATTGCGGGGCATTGGACCCAAGTTCTCTGGTGGATGGTAATAATCACCTTATTCATAGGGAATGTCAGTGCTGTTAGGCAAAAGAGCCTCAAGCGCATGCTTGCTTATTCCAGCGTGGCACATGCCGGATATATTGCCATTGCCATCGTTTCCATGAGTGCGACTTCCGCATCAGCCATATTCTATTACACGCTCACCTACTCCATCTCCAGCATCACTGCCTTTACCATTTTATTCATTGTTTCAAGACATAAGAACAGTAAAGATATTTCCGCATTTGAAGGCATGTCGAAAGCCAATCCATTAGTGTCATTCGCTATGACAGTAGCCATGTTATCGCTGGCAGGTATACCACCCACAGCAGGTTTCTTTGCAAAATATTTTATTTTCTTCACAGCCATCCACAGTGGCTATACCTTATTGGTGCTGATTGCCATTGTGGCTGCATTAATTGGTATTTACTATTATTTCCGGGTGATCATTGCCATGTACTTTAAACCGGAACAACAACTTGTACCTATTAAAGTGGGTATCCTGCACCGCATCGTGCTTATCATCACCACCATTCTTACCATTCTATTGGGGATATTCCCCGATCTGATAATGGGGTGGCTATAATCTCACTTTTCACATTTTGATTTCTTACCGGGAATTTAAGAGATTGGAGAATTTTATTTATCTTCGTTCGTAACTCTCAGTTCTTAGTCCTAACCTCTTAATCCGTTTTCCCATGAGACGATCTGACATAAAAACTATGCCCGACAGCCAGTCGACCAATATCCATGAGGTAGAGGATATTGAAGTATTAGAGGCCTTGGAAAAATATGGAAAGAAGTATATAGAACCTGAAAGAGAACAACTGATTGCATTGAGAGAAAAAGTATATGCTCCCGGTAAGTGGACTGCCAAAGATATTATCCAGCATTTGATAGATGCGGAAAGAGTATTCTCATACCGCGCCATGCGTTTTGCCCGGAATGATAAAACTCAACTTCCGGGTTTTGAAGAAAACGATTATGCAGTAACCGCAAACGCATCAAAAAGAAACATGGACGACCTACTGGATGAATATTACCTGGTGAGGAATTCTACTATCAAGCTTTTCAAAAGCTTTACCGATGAAATGCTGATGCGGGAAGGAGTAATACCCAGTGGTAATGTATCGGTGCTTGCCATCGGTTTTATAATGCCGGGGCATACTATTCATCACTTAAATGTGCTGAAGGAAAGATATTACAGGCTGCTGTAATTAGCCTTTATACATACCAAAGACCCTGCGGAAAGTATCAGAAATTTCACCCAGTGAAACATAATTTTCGCAGGCGTCTACAATAGCGGGCATCAGGTTCGTATCGCTCTTGGCCTCACTTTCCAGGCGTAGCAAGCAAGCTTTCACTTTCTCCTGGTCGCGTTCTGCTTTTACCTTTTTCAGCTTGTCTATTTGGAACTGCCTGATGGAATCATCTACCCGCAATAGGTTTTCAGGCATTTTTTCTTCTACCGCAAACTTATTCACGCCTACAATTATTTTTTCTTCTTTCTCTATCTTATCCTGGTATTCAAAAGCAGAAGCGGCAATTTCATTTTGTATATAACTCTTTTCAAGCGCTTTTACAGCGCCACCCATTTTTTCAATTTTATCTAAATACTCCCAGGCAGCTTTCTCTACTTGGTTGGTGAGGGTCTCTATAAAATAAGAGCCTGCCAGCGGATCTACTGTATCCGGAACGCCACTTTCATACGCAATTACCTGTTGTGTGCGCAAGGCCAATCGTGCAGCTTCTTCCGTAGGTAAGGCAAGGGCCTCGTCAAACCCATTGGTATGAAGCGATTGTGTACCGCCCATCACTGCTGAGAGCGCTTGTATAGTTACCCGTATAATGTTGTTATAAGGTTGTTGTGCCGTAAGCGTAGAGCCCGCCGTTTGTGTATGGAAGCGCAGCATCTGTGCTTGTGCCTCAGTCGCACCTAAATCCTTGGTGATTTTCGCCCACATCCTTCGTGCAGCCCTGAATTTGGCTACTTCTTCGAACAGGTTGTTATGAGCATTGAAGAAGAAGGATAATCGTTTACCAAATACATTTATATCGAGACCTTTTTTTTGAGCGGCACGGCAATATTCACGTCCGTTAGCAAGGGTAAATGCCAATTTCCTGCACAGCGGTAGAGCCTGCTTCGCGTATATGGTAGCCCGATATGGAAATGGTGTTCCACTTGGGAACTTCCTTGCTGCAATATTCAAAAATATCGGTAATGATGCGCATAGATGGTTCAGGCGGATAAATATAGGTTCCGCGTGCCGCATACTCCTTTAGTATATCATTTTGAATGGTGCCCGAAATCTTTTTAATGTCAGCTCCTTGCTTTCTTGCAAGCGCAATGTACATGCCAAGCAGTGTAGATGCGGTAGAATTGATAGTCATGGATGTAGAAATATTTTCCATCTTAATGCCATCAAATAATATTTCCATATCGCGCAGGGTATCTATTGCCACACCTGATTTGCCTACTTCGCCTTCCGATAAATCATGGTCGGAATCATAACCCATTTGTGTGGGAAGGTCAAACGCTACAGAAAGTCCAGTAGTTCCGTTATTGAGAAGATAATGATACCGTTTATTTGATTCTTCAGCCGTGGAGAACCCGGCATATTGGCGCATGGTCCATAACTTACTTCTATACATATCAGGATGCACTCCTCTGGTAAAAGGATAAACGCCAGGCTGCTCATTTGATGCTGCAACAGGTGGGTAACAACGTTCTATTTCAATTCCGGAATCGGTATAAAATTTCTTGCATTCGTCTAGTTTGCTCATGTTTAATTCAATTGATAACGATAGACAAAGATAGGGAATGCATGAAAGTAAGGTATCTTTGTATCGAAGCCAATATGAATTCAACCGCTAAAACAAAAATTGCCATTATAGGAGGCGGCCCCGCAGGATTAATGCTTGCCGCCAAGTTGGATGAAGCTAAGTTTGAAGTCAGCATCTATGAAAAGAACAACGCACCTGCACGTAAGTTTTTGGTCGCAGGGCATGGTGGTTTTAATTTAACTCATTCAGAACCCATTGAACAATTCATTAAACGCTATACGCCTTCTTCCTTCTTTGAGCCTTTACTCCGCTCGTTTTCAAACACCGATTTGCAGGCTTGGTTGAACACCATCGGCATTCCTACATTTACCGGAACCAGTAAACGTATCTTTCCTCAAAAAGGGATTAAACCGATACAAGTACTGAATACCATCTTAAAGGTTTTAAAAGATAAGAACGTAAAACTGCATACTGAATATAACTGGCAGGGCGAAAAAATGGATGCTGATATAACCGTGTTTGCCCTAGGTGGATCGAGCTGGAAAATAACCGGCTCAGATGGAAGTTGGACCAACTATTTTCAAGATAAGGGGATTGAAATTATTCCCTTCCAGGCCTCTAACTGTGCCTTTCAAATCAATTGGCCAAAAAACCTGATTAGTCTTGCAGCAGGGTTACCCTTGAAAAACATTGCTTTAAAATCACTTGATGTCATTAAGAATGGAGAAGTAGTTATAACTGAATTTGGCATGGAAGGAAGCGGAATTTATGCACTTAGTCCGCAAATTCGCCAGCAACTTAATGAACAAGGGAAAGCGATATGTTACATTGACTTAAAGCCATCGTTGAGTATGGATAAATTGGTTCAGCTTTTGGAAGAGAAGCCGGGTAATTATACCATAACAAAATATTTAGACAGCAATCTAAATCTTTCCAAAGCTCAATTGGCACTCTTGAAAAATCTTACTACAAAAGAAGACTTCCTGAAGCCTGAAACACTTGCAGTTAAAATAAAAGAACTTCCCCTACAAATAACAGGGCTGGCCTCGATTGATGAGGCAATCTCAACAACCGGGGGAGTATCCTTAAATGAAATTGACAGCAGTTTTCAACTTAAAAAATGGCCTAATCACTATGCAATTGGCGAAATGCTTGATTGGGATGCGCCCACGGGCGGCTACTTGCTGCAAGGCTGCTTCAGTATGGGATACAATTTGGCTGAATGTTTGAATAAATCAGTAGAATAGTGCGATTTTAATAAAAAAATAGCACGCATACCACATACAAGTATCAAATAAATTGCAAAATTAGGCTACTTTTGCGCCCCGTATAAAAAATGCGGCTACCCTTTATGTCGAAAATGGAAAACATACGTAACTTTTGCATTATTGCACACATTGATCATGGCAAAAGTACCCTGGCTGACAGGCTATTGGAGTTCACTAAAACCATTAGCTCAAGGGATATGCAGGCACAGGTACTGGATGATATGGACTTGGAAAGAGAACGTGGTATCACCATCAAGAGCCATGCTATACAAATGAACTTTGCCTATAAGGGGCAACAATATGTACTTAATCTTATCGATACTCCCGGCCACGTGGATTTTTCGTACGAAGTATCCCGTTCTATTGCTGCTTGTGAAGGAGCCTTATTATTGGTTGACTCTACACAGGGTATACAAGCACAAACTATATCGAATTTATATTTAGCGTTGGATAATGACCTTACGGTTATTCCAGTGTTGAACAAGGTGGATATGCCCAATGCCATGATTGAAGAGGTAAAGGATCAAATGGTGGAGATTATAGGGTGCAGAAGAGAAGAAATATTGCTGGCAAGTGGTAAAACAGGGCAGGGCGTTAATGAAGTATTGGAAGCTATTATAGAAAGAATTGCCGCTCCGAAAGGAGACCCCGAAGCTCCACTTCAAGCCCTCATTTTTGACTCTGTATTCAATATTTTCCGCGGGATTGTTGCTTATTACAAAGTAGTTAATGGCACTATAAAAAAAGGTGACCTGGTTAAATTTGTCTCTACTGAAACGGAATATATAGCGGAAGAAGTTGGTGTACAAAGATTGGCCTATGAACCTCGTAAGGAAGTAGGTGCAGGCGATGTTGGATATATTATTTCTGGTATAAAAGCCGCAAAAGAAGTGCGTGTAGGAGATACTATTACTAATGTTGCAAATCCGTGCAAAGAAGGCATACAAGGCTTTAAAGAAGTAAAACCCATGGTGTTTGCAGGGATCTACCCTATAGACACGGATGATTATGAAGAACTGCGTGGTGCAATGGGCAAACTGCAATTGAATGACGCTGCGTTGGTTTATGAACCGGAATCTACCGCTGCATTGGGTTTTGGTTTTCGCTGTGGTTTTTTAGGAATGTTGCATTTGGAAATTATACAGGAGCGTTTGGATAGGGAGTTCAACATGAATGTAATTACCACTGTTCCTAACGTATCTTATAAAGCTTATGATACCAAAGGGGAAATGCTGATTATAAACAACCCCAGTGATATGCCCGACCCCACCATGCTCGACCATGTGGAGGAACCTTATATTCAAGCCAATATCATTACCAAAACAGAATTTGTCGGTTCTATTATGTCCCTGTGTATTGAAAAAAGAGGATTCATAAAAAACCAGCATTATCTTACTACCGACCGGGTGGAAATGGTTTTTGAAATGCCCCTTGCCGAAATTGTATTTGATTTTTACGACCGTCTGAAAAGTATCTCCAAAGGCTATGCATCGTTCGATTATACGCCTATCGATTACAGATCATCTGAATTGGTAAAACTGGATATCATCCTGAACGGAGAATTGGTAGATGCTTTGGCAGCCCTGATACACAGAGACCACGCACAGGAGTTTGGCAGAAAAATTTGTGAGAAATTAAAAGAATTAATCCCCCGTCAGCAATTCCAGATAGCCATACAGGCTGCAATTGGAGCCAAAATTATTGCCCGCGAAAACATAAGTGCCATACGGAAAGACGTGACTGCCAAATGCTATGGTGGCGATATTTCACGTAAACGTAAACTGCTTGAAAAGCAAAAGAAAGGTAAAAAACGGATGAAACAAGTAGGCAATGTTGAAATCCCACAATCGGCATTTATGGCGGTACTGAAACTCTAATTAATAATGAAGAATTAATAATTAAAAATCTCATACACATCAGCTATTATTAATTCCTAATTATTAATTCTTAATTAAATAAAGTGCATCGTTTCTACGTTTCTGAAGTATCAGGAGATATATGTAAGCTGAGCGAAGAAGAATCTAAGCACTGTATACGGGTTTTGCGCCTCCAACAGAACGATAGTGTGGAAATATTAAATGGCAAAGGGAAGAGCTTTTCGGCGATTATTGAAAATGCCAATTCCAAAGCCTGCTTATTGAAGATAATGGCTCAAAATTTTGAGCCATTATCAATGTGGGAATTGCACGTGGCTGTAGCTCCTACCAAAAACATGGCACGCATGGAATGGCTGGTTGAAAAACTGACGGAAATAGGAATTACTAAATTTATTCCCGTAGAGTGCCATAATTCTGAGCGAACTATTGTAAAAACAGAGCGATTGAAAAAAATTGCCATAGAGGCTATGAAACAATCAGGGAATCTTTATTTACCAGAGATTGGGGAATTAATTCCGCTGGAAAACCTGTTTGATAAATATAACTCCTATCAGGGGCAAAAATTTATTCCACATTGTAACGATTCTGAGCGTAAAACGCTATCCTCAGTGTATCAAAAAGGACAAAATGCGCTTATTTTGATAGGCCCGGAAGGCGATTTTACCAAAGAAGAAGTGAATACAGCTATTAACCAGTCATTTATACCTGTTGTTCTAAATGAAGCTACCCTTCGCACAGAAACCGCCGCCCTGGTATCTGCCATCGCGTTGAAAACATTCAATACATAGTTTAATTTTATTTTTTTATATTTGATATCCAGCTAGATATGAAATACATGATACGTTGCGTCATTTATGACCAACCTTTTAATTATTTTTCCCGTATCAGTACATTATAAAAGTTGCCGGTAAAGCTAATGTGAATGAACATAGAGATTGACTTAATAACTGCTTGCATCAGGAAGGAGAGGAAGGCGCAGTATGACCTTTACAAGCTGGTATTCCGTTATCTGATGAGCATTTGCGTAAGGTACACTCATTCTTACGAAGAAGCAAATGAAGCATTAAACACCGGTTTCTTAAAAATACTCAATAACCTTGAAAAATATAAGGCTGATGTGCCTTTTAAGGCATGGATAAGAAAAATTATGGTAAATGTGCTGATAGATGAGTACCGGAAACAAAAAAAGGAAAGGGAGAATACTAAAATGATGCTGGAATACGTTGAACATACACCTATGGTGGAAATAAATAATGCCATTGCAAAAATGGATGCTGAACGAATACATAGGCTGATCATGGAGTTACCTATTGTAAGTCAGCGGGTGTTTAATTTATTTGTAATTGACGGATTTGACCATAAAGAAATAGCAGCCATGTTAGGAATAAGCGAAGGCACCTCCAAATGGCACTTACATAACTCGAGGGAATTACTGAAAGAAAAACTAGTTAACGCATAGGATTAATCATGAACGACGAGGAAAAATTTGATAAGATACTGCGCTTTAAACTGTCGGAAAGAGAGTACCCTTTTGACGAGTTAAATTGGGAGGAGGCCGAACGTTTAATCATACGCCAGGAAACAAAAAGAAAAGCTGTCCGCTTTTCGATAATTTTCTCCGCCGGTATTGTTGCCGGAGCACTTATCATGTTGCCATTTATCACAAACAATCGTAACGCATTATCTAACACTATTACAACCCATACAACTACTCTTCAAAATTCTGTTGCCCAAAATAGCAGTTTGTCAAAAAGTTCATCAGCACAAACAAATTCATCTATTGGTAATACAACCGAAAAGGCTCCCCTGCCCGTGCAACCTGCTTTTGTCGAAAAGGATATCCGCACGGGCGTAGGGGGGGAATTCCTCCCAACCATTGGCTACCGTTGCCAAAACATCTAAGCAACAAACTGCTTCATTGGTTGCTTATACGGATGCAAACAAGCAAAAACCAAGTTCCAGTACAGTAACCCAATATACAAGGGAAACACAAACAAATCAACCAACGGGATCCATTACGGCATCTGTTATAACGCCAAAAGAAGGCGAGGCTAACAGCAATAACAACTTAGCAGCCAATTTAGCCCCATCAGCAGATAATGCTGCTCCTGAAAATTCAGCGCCACCAAATACCTCCGAAAAACCGGGCGTTAATGCACCCATCAATACAGTTAAAAATTCCAACAATAACATTACCTCAAATACTTCCTCCGAATCGAATAAAAATACTTCAGCCATAACTACCACTTCAATTAATAACCATATCGGCAAGAGCGACAGCATCAAGAATGAAGTGCTGCCCCCATTGCTCCCTGGAACAACGCCTTATATCCACAGCGATTATTCAGCGAACGCATTTTCAATATACGCTGGAGGCGATTATTCACTTGGATGGAAAAATCAAGGTTCGTCTGAAAGCAACAACGTTAAGCAAGCTATTGGAACGACACTGCTTGGAGGGATTTATTACACTCATTACTTTGGCAACATATCCGCCTCACTTGGCATAGGATATTCAGAACTGACGGGGTTGAACAAAACCTATACCAGTAGCGTAACGCAATATGATTTCGGAGCTAATGAAATGGTAACAACCGTAACACCACAAACTGTTTATTATATGGCATTCCCTTTAAAACTGCAATATGATATAGACAGTAAAGATATTGTAGGCATTAACTGCAATTACCTGATAATGCTTACCACATATAGCACCTTAGCGACATATCAGCAAACGTATTTTGGTCAAACTTCCATTTCCTCTCAAAAACAAAATGGCTTTACCCGGGGATTTTCGAATTCTGACTGGCAACTTGGATTATCCTATACGAGGATGCTCACCGGCAGGCTTGGATTAAGCGCTGAATTTTATTACGACCTCGGCTATGTTGAAAATAACTCTATCTCCATCCTCACTCAAAATACAAAGAACTCAGGCTTCAAGCTTGTTCTTTCTTATCAGTTAATACACTAAACAGTTCATGAAAAAAGTCACACATATTGTATTATTTCCCCTTATTGCACTAATTTTTGTTACCTGCAAAAAGCAGGAATTGGCTCCAAGTACAGTAGAAAATCAACCTATCTTCTCGTTCTATGGAAACATGGGAGGAAACATTTTGAATGTACAAGCCGGTGTAAATAATTATTACATGTTTTCTTCTGATTCATTGATAAAGGATTCCAGTCAAGGCGGATATGTAGTTAATTCTTTTACAGGAACCCTTCGAAATACATCGACTGCCAATAACAGTATCCAGATTACTATAAATGACGATAGTCCTGTATCCTCAAATAACCCATCCGATATTTCTAATTCCATTATCAACGGCAATAGCTATTATTACAATACACCTAATGGAACCCGAATATGGGATTCGGTATATTTTACACCTAAGTTATATTTGGGAAAATCTTCTTCATTTTCCTATAAGTTTGGAGACGGAACTACTGCTACTGCAACAAGTGTAGCCCCAATTGGCCATTTATATAAAAAATTGCAAGACTATCATACACAGATGCACGTTACTTTTGATAGCGGAACACCGGATACTATGACCATATCTAATTTTCTTCAGCTTACCAGTCAAAGTACCGCTCCACTTGAAGTAAATTCTGTTCGCACTTTCTTAATAGCAGACTATAGCTATAAACATGAAGTTTCTTTCTGGGCTTATGTAAGCGGGGGTACTTCGCCTTACACATACCAATGGAGTTTTGATACCATACAACAATTCACATCGGGTAGTGCGATAAATACAATACATACATTTAGTACCGAACCTGCTGATAGTTTTCTGGTTACATTAAAGGTAACGGACCACACAAAAAAAGACACCGCCTATTTTCAATACTACTACACAGATACGCTTTCTAGCAATAACTCTGCAGCGTATTCCATGGCTGTACATCCTGTCGCAAATCCTTACGGGCTTTCTACCGTTACTGTTAACTACACAGATGCCCAGGGACACCAGTATACTTCGAAGAATTCATCGCAATCAAGAAATAGCACTTTCCAAGTTACTTCTGTTTCCAATTATCAGAATAATAAGGATAATAACCCTACAAAAATGCTGAAGGTATCCTTCAATTGCATGTTATATAATGCGGCTCTGCACGACTCCATTACTGCTACCAATTGTACGGCAGTAATTGCTGTGGCATATCATTAATATCTATTCTATTATTTGAATCAAAAAGTCTGGTGAAATTATCCGGACTTTTTTATTTTCATAAATTTGTCTTGATGTAAAGAGATACTGTAAACCATGAGGCTTCAACTATATCTAACCATTTATTTAACCTTATGATAAAAAGAGCCATCCTCCTCCCCTGTCTTCTGTTTGTTTTATGTTCAACGTCATATATATCCTATGCACAAAACATAAATCTTTCTAATTCCCCTTATTGGGACGGGGAATGTTACCTCGCAGTAAATCCGCAAAATCCGAAACACCTGGTTTCTGCATGGATGTACTTTTCAACAACCAACCTGAAAAATGCCATAGCAACCCGTAGTTCCTTCGATGGTGGAAAAATATGGAGCAAATTGCAAATCCTGCCTCATGTATATTCCACTTTTACTTGTGCTGATCCGAGCATTTATTTTGGTAAAGACAGTTGTGTTTATCTCGCTTATATCGATTTATCAGGTTTAAAAAGCAGCGATTCGGGATATGATATGGTAGCCCGTTCGGTGAATGGAGGGATAAACTGGAGAACACCGGTGAAGGCAATAGCATGGAATGCACAACCCAACTTACCCATTGACCGGCCCTGGATTGCTGCCGACCAAAGCAATGGCAAATATTCGGGACGTGTTTATCTTACCAGTCAGACTGCTTATTTTACACCGCAACCGCATCACCCCTGGTTTACATATTCATCAGATAGTGGAGCTACATGGGCTCCCGTCAAACAGTTAGATGATAGCATACCATCAGGAGCCATAACAGACGCTACCGCCTTTATGACAGTTTCGTCAAGCGGAACATTATACTGCACTTATTTTTCATACTACATTTCATATAGTGTCTATCCGCGGCTTGTTTTAGTGAAATCCTATAATGGCGGAAATAGTTTTATAACGCATGCGGCTATTAGTTTTACCGCAGCTGATGAAGTGCCACAGGCTGATTCGCTTTTGAAAGATGGCAGGTGCCTTTCTTCCAACCCGGCGGATACAAATAATTTAATTACGATAGGTTGCTCGAATCATTTTGGAGAACCAGATATTGTTTCCTATAATTCACACGACGGTGGAATGACATGGGGCGCACCGGTGCGTGTAAATGATGATTTGGTTGGAGCCTATGACACCGCTCACGATTTAACCTGGGGCGGCTTTTCTGCTAATGGAAAATATGGAGTTGTATGGCGCGACAGGCGTCACACAGGTACCGGAGATACAGTGCCCTTTCAAATTTATGGCTCCACCTCTACCAATGGGGGAAAGAGTTTTACACCGAACTTTCTTATCAGTGATAGCATTTCACCCTTTATTGACCTGGAACGCGGCGATGATTTCCTGGGATGCGCGGTAACCGATTCGGCAGTATATGCCTTGTGGAGCGATATGCGCACCGGAAGAGAAAATACATTTTTCAATGCCACTCCATCCGGCAAAATTCCGGCGGGAGTATTCTCGGTTTCGGACAATTCAACCATCAAGGTAGAAGCATACCCTAATCCGTTTCATAACGGAACGAACATTGTTGTGAATGCTACCGTACCACTGCAAAATTGCAAGCTCGAAATATTTGACATTACCGGGAAGAAAGAAGAAGAACTACAGATACCTGGTAATGGTTCGTATAAACTCAACTTAAATTATCCTGCAGGTACCTATATCTGGTCGTTAATTGAAAATAACAACCCTGTAGCAAATGGAAAATGGGTTATTGAGTAGGCAAATCAATTTACCGGAGGCGCATCGTCTTTCACCAACTGCCGATACCTGTCGCGGGTTTGTTCTACATAAAAACTGCCCGGATATTTTAAAATAAGTTGCTTATAAAGTTCGGCTGCCTTCTTCTCATCGTGGAGCTTGGTATCTTCCAATTTTGCCGAGAGATACAACGCTTTATCGGGCAGCATCCCGGCAGGATATGTATTCTGTTCTTCTGTATAAAAATCTAATGCTTTCTGGTAATCGCCTTTTTTTTCAGCCACACCGGCGCGCATCAGCAACACTTCTTCTTTCAATGTAGTGGTTCCGCTAATATTGTAAACAGAATCGAGCAAAGCAGAAACGCTGTCTTCATAATTCTGAAAATCTAACAACTGCACATGGGCAAAAAGCAATAAAGCACGTTGCATAACAGAGTCCTGCATATTATCGGAAATCACTAACGATAGCGCCATTGCATCGTTTGCAATAAGCTTATCCGTAGCTGCACGTAAAATTTTCAGTTCTGCTTCCGCCCATTTAAAGTTTCCTGTGTAGTAATAGATAGTCGCATTTTTAAACTTCGCTTCATCACCAATAGGTTCTTCTTTAAAATCATTTTCCACTTTGCTATAAAGCAATGAGGCCTCCCAGGTTTGTCCTGAGGCGAGCATTAGGTCAGCAAGCTCCATCCTGCAACCCGCTTGTGACTGTGGCGAAATACCCGGCATATTAACTGCCTCCTGCATAATGGCAATGGCACCCGAATCGTGATGGAGGTAAAAACCCTGCAAATGCGCCAATCTCTGCATCAGGCCAATACTGCCTGTTGTTCCAACCTCATTCAATTCTGCTTTAAACTTGCTCTCAAGCGATATTAATTCATCATGGGAATATGTTCCTCCTTCTACTAGTTTTTGATACATCACACTTAGCTGCTCTATTTTCGCCTCGGTATAATTATCACCTTTGGGGCCTTTATCTATTATATATTGGTATGCTTGTATGGCGGGATCGTAAGCGTCTGCATTCACGCAGGTAGCCGCAAAAGCCATTAATCTCACTCCTCCTTCGTTCTGTCTCCTGTCAAGAGCCTTTACCTGCACCAGTGCATCGTTATAATCTTTTACTTGTATAAATATCCATATCAATAATTCAGGATAGACTTCTTTATCGGGATATCGCTGAATATATTTTAACAGCTCTGTTCTTATAATATTATTCTGTGTATTGTCCACATAGTTGCCTACACTAAGCTGCAAAGCCTCTTGAACATACGGTAAATAGTTGGGGGCCATTGAAAGCATTTCCAAATAGGCATCAATCATGGCGTTGGTATTGCCCTGCGCCTTATATACTGCTCCTATCTCCGCAACAAAAGGATATGAATCACCCAACAAGTTTTTGCCTTGTTTATAGGTTTCAAGAGCATACTCGTATTCCTTTACGGTTAAAAAATAATTACCCAGGTTGCGTATCTCATCCAGGTCGGGCGCCAGTTTATGTATAGCCTTGTTAAATGCATCTTTAGCCTGTTTATCATCACCATCGAACTTATATACCATACCTAAATCGGCATACAGCGTAACCTTGGCAGGGTCTTCTTTTATTTCCTTCTTTACAACTTTTTCAGCCTCATTGTAGTCTTTAGTCTGCACAAGGCAATCGAGATAATTATGGTAATTTACGGGAGAGGGATTCTTTGGGAATACCTTTGCATAATAAACAATAGCCCTGTCATATTGCTTATTCTGGTAGTATTGGTTGGCAAGCTGTTCATCCGTACTCTGTGAATAAGCCTGTCCGAAGAAGCATAGTAGCAGCCAACATAAAATAAGCCTCTTCATCGTGTTATGAAAGAAAAATTAAAACTTCTTATGCTCTTGCAGCAAGTTCATCAGTGAATCAGTTTTGGGCAAAAGAATTGTATAAATAGCTGTTTGCTTACTCACATCATTTATTGAAATATCAGCTACCTCTATTAACTCAGAGGCTCTCTTCGTTTCAAATGAAACATAAAAAGCAGCACTGTCAGCTTTGATGGAATTATGTTGTAAATCATGAGAAAGGCGGGTTATTTGTTGCTGCGATTTTTCAAGTTCACGAATTAGCGGACCTCTTTTCCCGGCTGCCGTTAATAAGGACCAGCGAACCATATTAAAATTACGGAAAATATCAGTAGCTACGGAACTCATGCTATCTACTTTAGCCATCTTTATCAATTCATCGTCCTTCTCCACCTGGTGGGCATAATTAGAAATTTTAACTGAATCCATCGTCTTTACAGCCGAGTCAGCCTTCGCAACAAAAACCAGCATACTGTCGAGCATCCGGGTTTCTTTCACATACTTATTCCCCCAAGTGCATGAAGTAGTTTGGAACCCGATAAAAAGAACAAATAATACTAATGCGAACGAAGTGTGTTTCATAAATAATTTTAGTAGGATAAAAGTTTTTCAATAGCAGCGGAAACCTTGTCGGCATTAGGCAGCATGGTAAACTCCAAAATAGAATTGAGTGGAACTGCCGGCATATTTTCTGAACCGATAACCGTAACAGGAGCATCTAAATATTCAAAACAGTTTTGCTGGATGCGCGATGCAACCGATTGTGCAAAGCTATTATTCACCGGTTCTTCTGTCACCACCAAACAACGGCTGTGCTTCTGGACTGATGCATAAATCATTTCTTCATCAAGGGGAAACAGGGTGCGTAAATCAATTATTTCAATCTTGCCAGGAAATTTTTTAGCAGCATTTTTAGCCCAATAAACTCCCATGCCGTATGTAATGACCGATAATGTATTATTACCCGGCTCCACACTTTGAACCATCCTGCCTTTGCCAAACGGAATAATATAATCGGCATTAGGTTCTATGGTTTTAGCATCTTCCGTTCCTTTAATCTTCGACCAGTAGAGCCCTTTATGTTCCAGCATTACAACCGGGTTCGGATCATAATAGGCTGCTTTCAGCAAGCCCTTCAAATCAGCCCCGGTGGATGGATATGCAATTTTTATTCCGCGAATATTAGTCAATATAGATTCAACGCTTGAGGAGTGATAAGGTCCCCCGCTTCCGTATGCACCTATGGGAACTCTTACAATACAACTCACGGGCCATTTCCCATTCGTTAAATAACAGGAACGGCTTACTTCGGTAAAAAGCTGGTTTAGCCCGGGCCATATATAATCGGCAAATTGTATTTCCACAATGGGCTTGCAACCCGTAGCAGACATTCCCACTGTGCTGCCCACTATAAATGCTTCCTGTATGGGAGTATTAAATACCCTGTCATCGCCAAATTTTTGGGCCAATGTAGCTGCCTCTCTGAATACTCCACCTAATCGTCCTCCTACATCCTGCCCGTAAAACAAACATTCAGGATGTTTCTCCATTAGTTCCTGTATGGCAAAAAGAGCACAGTCTACCATCACCTTCTTCTCTCTTCCTTCCGGTTCACGTATTCCTTTTTCTTCGGTAACTGGAGTAGGAGCAAAATCGTGTTTAAAAAGATCTTCGGGCAATGGATCCTTAGCTTGTAATGCCTTTTCGTAATCCGCAGCTACCACAGCCGCTTCCTTTTCTTCTATTTGTTTGATCTTATCAGATGTGAATCCGGCAATTATCAGTTGGCTTCTAAGTCTTGGAAAGGGGTCGCGTTTGGCTGCTTCTTCCAAATCAGCCCGGTACCATTCTTTCCTTACACCGGAAGTATGATGGTTAAGTAACGGAACCTTGGCATGCACCAAAAAAGGTCTGCGTTCTTCGCGGATAGTATGAATAACATCCCTCAATACCTGGAAGCTGCGCATAAAATCTGTACCATCAATGCTTCGGGTTTCCAGTCCTTTGAATCCGCGGGCATATTCAACGGCATCCATGGCCCTTGTTTCTTTTCCGGTAGCGGAAATGTCCCAATCGTTATCCTGCACCAGGTAAAGAATAGGCAGCTTTTTAAGCACCGCCATCTGGAATGCTTCAGCTACTTCTCCCTCTGTAATCGAACCATCACCCAGCGAACAAACCACTACTGGTTTTCCGTCAGCGTAGTTCGGTAATAACCCTTGCCTTTCCTGGTATTGTATACCCATTGCGATACCCGTTGTAGGTATGGCCTGCATACCCGTAGCCGATGACTGGTGGGGTATTTTAGGCATATTGTCTCTTCTCAGGCTGGGGTGGGAATAATAAGTCCTTCCTCCTGAAAAAGGATCGTCGGCTTTTGCCATCAGTTGCAACATAAGCTCGTAAGGTGTTATACCTATGGAAAGCAGAATGCTATCATCACGATAATACGCACTTAAATAATCCTGGGGTTTAAGTTGCATTCCGAGGGCAATTTGCACCGCCTCGTGCCCCCTGGAAGTAGCATGAACATATTTACTGGTTATAGCAGCATTTTTCTCATATAATTCTGTCATGGCTTTGGCACAGCACATCAGTTCAAATGCCCTGATAACAGAGTTTACAGGTACAGAGCCAATCGATTCGGTTTTGGCAGTCATAGTTGTCGGCATATCCGCTTGTCGTTAAAGCGCAAATGTAGTAATTAGTTGTAAGTATTATGGAGTAAGGTTTTTACTCCTTTTCAAAATTATTCGCATCCTTAGTTTCTCCATGTTTGGCAGATAGAGAGGGAAGAGGGTAAGCATATTATATTTTTTCCTTTACATGCAACATAATGGGCTTAACCATTTCAAATATAGGCTGTTGGCAAGTAAATTTAAATTTTACTGCAAGTAATTGGGCAGGGCATCGTCTAATTAGCCATTAACCTCTAAGCATAAGATTATTAAAATGTTATGGTTTGGTATCTGAGAGTCCTGTCAGGTCTGTTATTTTTTGTAAATATGCTACCTTTGGCGCAAGTTCCCGGACTGATATTTCATAATAACACATGTTCAACAAATTAAAAGAATATATACTTCCAGACATAAAAATTATAAAACGATTAATGAGCAGGCCGGGGCAGATAAAAAAACGTATCCTTTTTATTATAGCAGGTATTACCTATAGTGTATTTAGTGTGCATGCTCAAAATAAAAGACCGGATACTATTCCATCTCTAAATCTGGACCAATGTATTGCTTATGGATTGGAGAACCAGCCGAGTGTGTTGCAATCGACCATTGGTATAACCATAGCAAAAAAGAGCAATTTCATAGCCCTTTCAACGTGGCTTCCACAAGTTAATGCAGGGGCTGACTATTACCACTATTTCCAATTGCCTACCGGTTTTTCCACCAACGCAGAAGGTGCCCCTGTTCCAATAAGAACAGGTATTTATAATTCTGTTAACCCGGAAATAACGGTATCTGAAAATTTATTTAGCCCCGGTCTTTTGTATGCAGCCAGCAGCGCTCATTTAATTGTTCAGCAGGCCAGACAAGCTAATGATAGTAGTAAAATAAGCCTTGTCGCTAATCTCAGCACGGCATTTTATAATCTATTAAATACGTTGGAACAGATAAATGTATTGAAAGAAGATACGGCTGAGTTTGCCAAGAATCAAAGGGATGCCTATCATCAATACATAGGCGGCATAGTAGATAAAACAGATTATGAAGAGGCAAGCATTACGCTGAATAATGCCAAAGCGCAATTGAAACAGGCCATTGAAAATGTAGTGCCCGAATATGCCACGCTGAAGCAACAAATGGGTTTTCCGCCCGAAAAGCAGTTCAACGTAAACTTTGATACGGCCCAGATGGTTCGTGAAATAGTGATAGATACCACACAGCAATTGCAATATAAAAACAGGATAGAATATCAATTGCTTGAAACCCAAAGAGGGCTGCAAGAACAAAGCATAAACTATTACAGGTTTCAATTTTTGCCCACCCTATCTGCATTTTATACATATGATTATGAATATGAAAGTAATGTTCCTTCTAGTCTCTTTTCGCAGGCATATCCGTATTCTTATATAGGAGCCTCGCTTACCATCCCCTTATTTACGGGCTTCGGGAGGATAGAAAATGTACAAAAAGCAAAACTGCAGGGGCAGATACTTGAATTGAGTGAGATTAACCTGAAGTCGATTATTTACGAACAATATACAACCGCCACAGCAAATTATAAAAGCAACATTTATAACATGGCGGAGCAGAGGCAAAATGTAGCTATGGCAAAGGATGTATATGGTATTGTGTCTGTACAATATAAGCAGGGTATTGTTCCTTACCTGAATGTAATAACGGCTGAAGATAATTTAACATCCTCGGAAATAAATTATTTAAACTCCCTGTTCCAGGTATTACTAAGCAAAGTAGAATTGGAAAAAGCAACAGGAACGATTCCTGTTAGTCATTAATGAAATAAAGCATTTCTGTTATGAATAGAAAGAACATCTTGGTATTATTGATAGTTTGTGCGGCATTTATCCGGTGCACCGATAAAAAGCCCCAGCAGAGTAATGTTGTTCCGGTGAATCTATACACCGTTAAAACACAAAAGGTATTTTATTACGACAAGTATCCAGCCAACACGGTTGCACTTAGCCAGGTCGATCTTCGCCCAGAAGTGCAAGGCTATATTACGGCGATGGATTTTAAGGAAGGCGACCATGTGAAAAAAGGACAGAAATTGTACGAAATTGACCAGCGTTTATTCCAGCAAGCTTACGATCAGGCAAAAGCCAACCTGGATGTAGCAAAAGGTAATTTGACAGAGGCCCAACAAGATGCTGACCGTTATACATACCTGAACAAAACAGATGCAATTGCCAAACAAACGCTCGACCATGCCATTATAACATTAGACAATGCAAAAAATTCTGTTAAAGCTGCGGAGGAAGCTGTGAAAACAACGGAAACCAACCTGACCTATTCTACTATTTCAGCTCCCTTCGACGGAACCATTGGCATCAGCCAGGTTAGGCTTGGTAATATGGTTACAGTAGGTACGAGCGTATTAAATACCATTTCGACAGATGACCCGATGGGGGTTGATTTTTTAATATCGGAAAAACAATTACAACATTTTGAAGATATAAAAGATAACAACCAACAAGCTGTTGATTCGCTGTTTACTATTGTAACGCCCGATGGCTCGCTATATCCTTACACTGGAAAGATATTAATAATAGACCGTGCCGTAAATACACAAACCGGTACCATAGATGTACGGTTAACATTCCCTAACCCCAAATACTCGCTGAGGCCGGGACTAAGCTGCGTGGTAAGGGTGCATAACCAGGATACTACCCCGGAAATGGTAGTGCCTAACAAAGCCGTAGTAGAGCTAATGGGAGAATATTTTGTTTACCTGGCAAAAGACACGGTAGCACGCAATCAGGATGATTCTACAAAAACACATCCTGTTATGATAGCTCTGCAAAGAAAAATACAACCGGGCCGGATTATAGACCCCAACATCATTATAAAAGGCGGTATTAAACCGGGCGACCGCATAGTAGTCGACGGGGTGCAGTCATTGCATACTGGGTCTGTGATATCGGCAGGGCAAAAGCCTGATGGTGCCGGTAAGGCAGCAGATCATGGTAAAAAAGATAGCGCTAAAAAGAATTAGGAATTATTAATTAGGATTTTTCATGATTGCAGATGTATTTATAAGAAGACCGGTTACTGCCATAGTAGTTTCTCTTGTATTGGCTATACTGGGCGCTATATGCATTCTGAATCTTCCGGTAAATCAATATCCTGATATTACTCCTCCCGTGGTGCAGGTTACGGCACAATATACCGGGGCCGATGCCGAGACGGTGGAGCAGACCGTTGCCACTCCTATTGAGGAACAAATCAATGGCGCGCATGGTATGGAGTATATGCAAAGCAACAGCGCGAATAATGGGCTGATGACCATAAACACCACATTTAAAGTTGGAACCAATATTGACATTGCCACACTGGATGTTCAAAACCGGGTAAGCATAGCTACTCCATTACTGCCTGCGGCTGTGAGCCGTTTAGGACTTCCTGTACGTGCCTTAAACCCCAGCGCATTAATGCTAGTGGCCTTATATTCTCCAAAAGGCACACACGCCATTACCTTTTTAGATAATTACACCAACATATTTATCATGGATGCTCTGTTGCGCGTGCCTGGTGTGGGTGCTATTACAACAGGGGCCGATAATTTCAGTATGCGCGTATGGCTGAACCCTGATAAAATGGCAGCATATTCATTAACGCCTACCGACGTAATTAGTGCATTGAATGAACAGAATTTACAGGTAGCTGCGGGTTCTGCGGGTGTGCCACCCCAGCAAAAAACACAAACCTATGAATTAAGTATTCTTGTAAATGGCCGCTTGAACAAGGTGGCGGACTTTGGAAACATCATTGTAAAAACCTTGCCTGATTCGGGTAAGATGGTTTACCTGAAAGATGTAGGCCAAGTGGAACTGGGTAAATTCACCTATTCGAATAATTCTTACGTAGATGATAAACGTGCTTCTATTCTTACTCTCTATCAAACCCCCGGAAGCAATGCCTTGCAAACGGCTGCTGCTATAATTAAAGAACTTGACCAGTTAAAGACATCGTTCCCAAGTGATGTCGATTACACCATTCCTTATGAAACAGTAACCGTTGTTAAAGTATCTATGCGCGAGGTGGTGGAAACACTTCTTATTGCTCTTTGTTTGGTGGCCTTTGTGGTTTACCTGTTTCTTCAGAATTGGCGCGCCACGCTTATTCCCGTATTGGCTATACCTGTTTCCATCCTGGGTACGTTTGCCTTTTTCATTCCGCTCGACTTCACCATTAATACGTTAACCATGTTTGGTTTTGTATTAGCCATCGGCATTGTGGTGGACGATGCTATTATTGTGGTGGAGGCCGTGCAACACTATATGGATACAGAAAAACTTCCGGTGAAAGAAGCTACTACCCGCGCCATGCAAGACATATCTGCACCCGTAATTGCCATTGCCCTCATCCTGGCTTCGGTATTTGTTCCCGTAGGGTTTATTCCCGGTATCGTAGGTCGCCTCTATCAACAATTTGCAATCACCATAGCAGTGTCTATTGTGCTTTCCGCTTTCATTGCCCTTTCGTTAACGCCAGCGCTGTGTACACTCTTGTTAAAACCGCATGATGCCCGCGAGCGTGAACACGGCTTAGGCAAACTCTTTTTCCGTTTCAATACATGGTTCGATTCTGTTACCAACCGCTACTCCCATGGTGTAAAAAGGGGTATTGAAAAATCAAAATATGTTATCATACTATTATTGTGTATCGGTATCGCCACATTCTTTTTATTTCAACATAAGCCATCAGGATTTATTCCGAGTGAAGATGATGGACTGGTATATGTTACCTATGAATTGCCCGAAGCATCTTCTACCATTGAATCGGTAAATGTAATGCAGCAGTTAATGAAGGTGGTTTCATCTACGCCAGGTGTGGAACACTATGCCGCATTGGCAGGGTTTAACGTAATAACCGGGGCCACTAAATCAAACAGCGGCACCATTTATGTGCAGCTTAAACCCTGGGAAGAGCGTACGGAAGCAGGCCAGCGTATACCCGGGTTGATAAATGTAGTCCGTCAAAAAATTGCAGAGGCCAACATCAAAAATGCCGATATAGTTGTTATCCCCCCAGCGCCAATACCAGGTATTGGGCAAACGGCGGGATTCAGCTTCCAGATTGAACAACAAAATACAAATGACGATGTACACCAATTTGAAGCGGTAGTTAAGAATTTTGTTGCCGAAGCCAATAAAAACCCTGCTATAACAGATGCATTCAGTTATTATTCGGCGCACACACCAAGTTACAATCTTACGGTGGATAGAGAACGCTGCGAAAAGATGGGTGTTAATGTTTCCGATGTGTTTACAGCCATCCAGGTGTATATGGGCAGTTATTATGTGAACGACTTTACCTTATATAACCGTACTTTCCACGTAGTTGTGCAGGCCGATACCACCTACCGGAAAATGATAACAAATATGGATAAGTATTATGTGCGAAACCAGTCGGGGCAAATGTTACCGTTGAGCTCGTTTATCAGTTATAAACCTTCTGAAACAGCGCCGCTTTTATCGCACTTTGATATTTTCCGTTCGGCTGAAGTAGATGGTTCTTCACCGGAAGGATATAGCAGCGGCCAGTCTATAGATGCGCTAAAACAAATCGCAACCAAAGTATTACCGCAAGGATATGGATATGATTTCTCCGGGTTGAGCTATGAAGAAATACAGGCAGGTACATTGACGATATATATATTCATGTTCTCCCTTTTATTTGTGTTTCTCTTCCTGGCTGCCTTATACGAGAGCTGGTCAGTTCCTTTCTCTGTATTGCTGGCAGTGCCTATCGGTGCTTTTGGCGCCATACTTACCTTAATTTGTATTCCAAGCCTCACCGATAATGTATATGCACAAATCGGGTTGATAACGCTGATAGGGCTTGCCGCGAAGAATGCCATATTAATTGTAGAGTATGCCAAAGTACGTGTAGATACAGGTGAAGACCTGATACAATCAACACTGGATGCAGTGAAATTGAGGTTACGCCCCATAATAATGACATCCCTGGCCTTTATATTGGGTGTAATGCCGTTGGTGTTTGCATCCGGTGCAGGCGCTGTTGCCCGCCGTACCATTGGGGTTACCGTATTGGGCGGGATGGTGGCTGCTTCATCCATTGCTATATTTATTGTGCCGGTATTATTTGTGGTAATTGTAAAAATAGCATACGGTAAAACCCAATTAGAATATTTGGCAGCACATAGGGATGAATTGGTAGCGAAAGCAAAAGAAGAGAGTGAAGGGAAGAATAACAAATGACCCTAAATAAAAAAATACAGACACATGAAACGGGTTCAACTGTTGGTTCTATTTTTTTTGCTCATCATTTCAAAATCTTCCACTGGGCAAAGTCAGAGAGATATGAACTATGATGCAGGAGTTAAATATCATGCAGCAGATAGCGAACTGAATGCAGTGTATCATCAAATACTCACCACCTATTCTGACGATACGCTATTTATTAAAGAAATTAAAATTGCGCAAGGACTATGGTTGCAATTGCGCGAAGCGGAAATAAATGTGATGTATCTGCCTGGTAAGTTTTATGGCTCGGTTGAGCCTATGTGCCAACTAATGTTGCTTGAAGATTTAACAAGAGAACGAACAAAATACTTAAGACAATGGATTGATGGAGATGAAGAAGGAGACGTTTGTGAAGGAACAATAAAAAGAAAAAAATAACGACTAAAAGTCTCATAAAGGTTAATACTCCTAATACAAGATGAAAGTAATGGTAAAAGAAAAAAAAGCGAACGCCTTTTCATTCATAACTTATAATTCATAACTCATAACTGCCGATGATTGCTGATGTATTTATAAGAAGGCCCGTTACCGCAATCGTTATAGCTATTGTAATAGTTCTATTGGGAGGTGTTTGCATTTTAACCCTTCCCATTAACCAATATCCTAACATTACTCCGCCGGGTGTTTCCGTTAGTACCTCCTACACCGGTGCCGATGCCCAAACCCTGGAGCAAAATGTCACCATTCCTTTAGAAGAAGCAATTAATGGTGTAAAGGGTATGGAATACATTACCAGCAACAGTACCAATTCAGGTTCATTATCCATCAACACCACGTTTAAAGTAGGTACTAACGTAGATATTGCCGCGTTGGATGTTCAGAACCGGGTAGGTATTGCGGCGCCTATGCTGCCTTCGGTAGTAAGCCAATTAGGGGTAACGGTGCGTGCAAAAAACACCAGTATGCTAATGCTCATAGCGCTGTACTCTCCTAAAAAAACACACGACATTACCTTTCTCGATAATTATAATAATATTTACCTGATGGATGCGCTGCTGCGTGTTCCAGGGGTAGGTGACGTTACTACCCGTGCCGATAATTTCAGCATGCGGATATGGATGGATCCGCAAAAGATGGCTTCTTATTCCCTGACTCCTTCTGATGTGGCCACGGCATTAAACGGCCAAAATGTTGAGGTGGCGGCCGGTTCAGTAGGTGCTCCTCCCCAACAATCATCGCAAACAAATGAATTAACTGTACTTGTAAACGGCAGGTTGAATAAGGTTTCTGATTTTGAAAACATTGTTGTAAAAACAATGCCTGCCACCGGCCAGATGGTTTATATGAAAGATATTGCCAGGGTTGAGCTGGGTAAATTCACTTTTTCAAGCAATTCGTATGTAGATGGCAATCGGGCATCTTTCCTGCAAATTTTCCAGCTCCCTACAGCGAATGCCCTGGATGTGGCAAACGGCGTATATGCAGAGCTTGCAAAACTAAAAAAAACATTCCCCGAAGATGTAGATTATAAAGTACCGTTTGAATCGGTTACTATTGTAAAAGTTTCCGTGCAGGAAGTGGTTAAAACACTCATCATTGCTCTTATCCTCGTCGTATTTGTAGTGTTTTTATTTCTGCAAAACTGGCGCAATGCACTTATCCCTGTATTGGCTATTCCGGTTTCTATTATCGGTACGTTCATCTTTTTTGTTCCCTTAGGATTTACGATTAATACACTCACCCTATTTGGTTTTGTACTGGCAATCGGAATAGTAGTGGATGATGCCATTATAGTGGTGGAGGCGGCGCAGCATTATATTGATGTAGAAAAAATGTCGGCCATAGATGCTACCAAACATGCTATGAAAGACATAAGCGCACCGGTAATTGCAGTTGCATTAATACTCGCTGCCGTATTTGTTCCTGTGGCTTTTATTCCGGGTATTGTAGGCCGCTTGTATCAGCAGTTTGCCATCACTATAGCTGTGTCGATACTTATTTCTGCTTTCGTAGCTCTTTCCTTAACACCTGCCCTGTGCACCCTGCTTTTAAAACCACACCATATCGACGATAAATCCAATGGAATAAACCGGTTCTTCTATCTCTTTAATAACCGTTTTGCCCGGTTTACACATAGGTATGCAAACGGGGTAAAAAGAGGTATTAAAAATTCGAAATATGTAGTTGTTCTGCTGATATGTATTGGTGTTGTTACCTATATTCTATTTTATATTAAACCCAGGGGGTTTATTCCGAATGAAGATTCCGGGCGCGTATTCATTACATATGAATTACCTGAGGCTTCATCCACCATCCAGTCTGTTCAATTTATCAATAAGCTGATGAGAGTAATAGGTGGAACCCCGGGTGTAGCAGACTATTCAGCCCTATCAGGATTAAATATAAGTAATGGTGCGGCTAAATCAAACAGCGGCACTATATTTTGCCAGCTAAAGCCCTGGGATGAACGTACCAAGCCCAGTGAGCAGATGCCTGGTATCATAATGGAAATGTATAAACGTATACAACAGGATACTTTGAAGAATGGGAAGGTGGTGGTTATGCAACCTGCTCCTATACCGGGAATAGGAATATCGGCCGGTTTTACATTTATGATTGAGCAACGAAGTACCACTGACGATTTGCAGCAGTTTGAAGCTGTGGTGAAAAAATTTGTAGCAGAAGCCAATAAGAATCCTGCTATCGGCCATGCAGTAAGTTACTATTCGGCACATACACCCAGCTATGAGCTCACCGTAGACAGGGAGAAGTGCAAAAAAATGGGAGTCAATATTGCTGATGTATTTCAAACCATTGAAGCATACATGGGCAGTTTATTTGTAAACAATTTTACGTTGTACAACCGTACCTACCATGTGGTTATACAGGCTGATACCGTATATCGCCGCTTTGTATCGGATATAGATAAATATTATGTACGCAACCAGGCAGGGCAAATGCTACCGCTTAATTCCCTGGTTTCATATAAGCCTATTGCAGCCGCTCCGGTGATACCTCACTTTAATATTTTCCGCTCGGCCGAGGTAGATGGCGGTTCAGGACCGGGATATAGCAGCGGACAAACGATGGATGCCCTGGAGGAAGTCGCTGCCAAAGTATTGCCCCGCGGATATGGATATGAATGGTCAGGATTAAGTTATGAGGAATTGGTAGCCGGCTCACAAACCATTTACATTTTTATGTTCTCACTGATTTTTGTTTTTCTCTTCCTGGCAGCATTATACGAAAGCTGGTCGGTGCCATTTTCTGTGATGTTGGCAGTGCCTATTGCCGCTTTTGGGGCCATCCTTACACTTATATGTATTCCCCCACTCAGCAATAATGTGTATGCACAAATAGGACTAATAACGCTTATAGGCCTTGCCGCCAAAAATGCTATATTGATTGTAGAATATGCCAAAGTGCGGGTAGATGCGGGCGAAGACCTGATACAATCTACCATTGATGCAGTAAGCCTTAGATTAAGGCCCATACTTATGACATCGTTTGCTTTTATTTTTGGAGTACTTCCATTGGCATTTGCCAGTGGGGCAGGCGCTGTTTCCCGTAAAACTATCGGGTTCACCGTATTGGGTGGAATGATTGCGGCTTCTTCCATTGCTATCTTTATTGTTCCGGTGCTGTTTGTTGTAATTGTTAAAATTGCCTATGGCAAAAAGAAACTGGCCTACCTGACAGAACATCGCGATGAACTGATGGCCAAAGCCGACCTGCCCAAGTCGGAATTAACGAACGATGATAAAGCCGAATAGTAAATAAAAGATTATTCCTTTATACGGCTGCTGCTAAATTCAAATCTTGCTTTAGGAACTAGATCATATTCTGCAAATTCTTTGCGGAGAAATTTGAAATATCCTGTTATTGCAATCATGGCAGCATTGTCTGTACAATATTGCATTTTAGGTATATATATCTTCCAGTCATATTTATTGGCAGATTCCTGTAGGGCCTTACGCAAGCCGGAATTAGCAGCAACACCCCCGGCAATGGCAATTTGTTTTACACCTGTTTGTTCAGATGCTTTTGTAATCTTATCAACCAGAATAGAAACAATTCTATGCTGGAAGGAGGCACACAGATCATGTATGTGTGTTTTTACAAAATCGGGGGCATTTATTTTTCCATCTCTGATAAGATAAAGGAAAGATGTTTTAAGTCCGCTGAAACTAAAATTTAATCCCTGGACATTGGGTATAGGAAATGAAAACGCTGAAGGATTTCCTGCATCTGCCATAGCGTCAATTAATGGTCCGCCCGGATAAGGCAGAGTAAGTATTTTAGCTGCTTTATCGAAAGCTTCTCCGGCAGCATCGTCCAAGGTTTCACCTAATACTTCCATATCGAAATAATCTCGCACCAATACAATTTGAGTATGTCCGCCTGAAACGGTAAGGCAAAGAAAAGGGAATGAAGGAGGAGCATAAGCTTCTCCGGGAGTTTGTATGAAATGTGATAAGATATGTGCCTGCATGTGATTAACTTCAATCAGGGGTTTATTTAACCCAAGACTCAACGCTTTAGCAAATGAAATACCTACTAATAACGAGCCCATCAGCCCGGGCCCCCTGGTTAGTGCAACAGCATCAATTTCTTCTCTTTTAATACCTGCTTTTTTAAGAGCAATATCCACCACGGGAACAATATTTTGCTGGTGGGCGCGCGAAGCTAATTCAGGCACCACTCCTCCATAATCGCGGTGTACTTGTTGCCCCGCTACTACATTTGAAAGTAATGTGGTACCGGATAGTACAGCAGCACAAGTATCGTCGCAGGAAGATTCGATACCTAAAATCTTCACATTAAGCTCATCCATTATTTCTAACTTTGCTGGTTGTAATTAATTCTCAAAGGTATTAAAAAGCTTAGAAAGATAATAACGGTTCTTCTTACAGTAATAGCAGTGCTATTGCTCTTTCTAAACCTTTTGCTCAATTTTCCTTTTGTTCAGACTGGGCTTACACATGCCATTGCAGGGTATTATTCCAACAAATTACACACTAAAATCCATATCGGCAGGGTCGATTTTGAATTGTTGAAAAAACTGGTGCTTCGCGATGTTTATATCCAAGACCAACATGCTGATACGCTCTTATATGCCGGTGAATTGAAATTTGATATAGGGCAGATGAGTTTTAAAAATCATCAATTATATGTTACCAATATAGATATTGAAGAGGCAAAAGTTCACCTGGTAACGTATAAAAATGAAAATAGCCTGAATCTTCAATTTCTTATTGATGCATTTGCTTCATCAGATACTGTAAAAAGCGCCGGCCAAAAATGGGATATAGCTTTTGGAAAACTCACACTGAATAATGTGGATTTCTATTTACTGAACCAGCATGATACCGTTGCCAATAACTATGGTGTTAATACTTCTAATCTTAAAATTCTTGGTATACGTGGTAATATAAACACCATCCATGTTCAGGATGATACTGTACGCGCCACAGTAGAAAATTTATCGGCAAGGGAACAGAGCGGATTTTTGCTTAAAAATTTCTCATGTTATGTGAAACTCAGTACGCATGGCATGGAGCTGGATGCATTGAAAATACAAACAGCTAATTCGGATATTTCCACCGATTTGATTCTTCATTACAATCACCTTTCAGATTTTAGTGATTTTACCAATAAGATAAGCATGATGGCCACTTTCCATAAAAGCAAAATATGCTTTGATGATGTGGGTTATTTTGCTCACGGATTGAAAGCCGTGCACACCTGTTTTACACTGTCTGGTGAATATAATGGCACCGTAAATCATCTCACGGGGCATAAGATGAATATAGGATGGGGAAATTATTCAACGCTTGAAGGGGAAGTGCATTTAGATAATATTACCAATATCGATTCTGCTACCATTAAAGTAAATGTTACAAACCTTATTACTTCTAAAAAGGAAATAGAGGCCTTACCGATTCCGCCTTTCGATACGGAAAATCATATTCACCTGCCCGATAATTTCAATAAATTAAATGGGCTCCATATCAGGGGCTCTTTTGAAGGCTCTATAAAATCTTTCAAGGCAGAAGGTTCTATATCAACCGATATTGGAGATGTGGCTGCTAATCTTACCATGAGGCAGGCAGGTGTAGGCAAAGAATCGAGCTACAGTGGCATGTTGCAGACCAAAAATTTCAACCTGGGTGATTTCTGGGATTTGCCCGGGCTAGGCCTTGTTACAGCCTCGGTGGCTATAAATGGAGAAGGATTATCGCGGAAAAATGCAGATGCTACGCTTTCGGGTGTTATCCAGAGTTTGACCTACCGGAAATATACCTATCAAAATACAAAGGTAAATGGAGAGTTGAAAAAAGGTTTCTTTTCGGGTATCGTGAAAGTGGTTGATCCACATGTGTTACTTGATTTTAATGGTAAAATCAGCCTTGCTTCTCAAAATAGCGTCTTCCAGTTCGAATCACACATCACCAAGGCAAACCTAACGGCGTTACATATTAACCAGGATACATCAGTTTATGCCATTCTATCGGGGCATATTAAAGTGAATGCAACCGGTAATAACCTGGATAACCTCCAAGGCTCTCTTACAATTGACAGTACATCGTATGCCGTACGGAAAAAAGTGTATCACTTAAATCATCTCGTGCTTACCTCCACTATGGGGGCAGGCGGATACCAAAAGATAAATATCATATCCGATTATGCTAACGGCAGCCTTTCAGGGCATTTTCATTTAGCCAATACTCCTGAAAGTTTCCATGTTTTAATGTCGTCCTACCTTCCAGCAATTTATTCAAATGAAAGATCCTTGAGGGGAGAGAAGCATGATTATTCACTCACCCTGCATTTTAATGAAGATACGGGACTCACCAACCTGTTTCTTCCGGGATTTAAAATTGCTCAAGGCACCCAAATAGATGGCCATTATGATGAATCGTCCGGCAGTTTGAGCTTAACTGGCAATTCAAAAGAAATAGATATAGCGGCAAAAAAAATAAGAAACTGGAAAATAGATGTAAACGGTGACGGCGCTTCCATGATTTTAAAATCGCGATGCGATACATTCTTCTTAGGCGACAGTTTATATATAGCCGATTTTAAATTCAGAACTAATATCCACAAAGATTCGGCGCATTACACCGTTTCCTGGAATAATGATTCAGCCAATTTTGGTAACATTCCGGGGTATGTAGCATTCTCTAATAATTCTGGGATTTCATTTAAATTTTTACATCCTGTAATAAGCATGATCGATTCCGTTTGGAAGATAAATGACGGAAACGCTATTGTATACGATTCCGCACATTGGCAAATAAAATCGTTTATTATTTCGCATAGCGACCAGTCGTTCATCTCACTGCATGGTACAGTAGGAAGCACTAGTGATGACAAGCTCGATGTAGATGTGCACAATATTAACCTGGCAAACCTGAAGCTGGGTAATACGTTGTTAGATGGCGAAGTAAATGGCACAGCTTCCATTTCCAGTTTATTTCAACATCCTTTTTTTACCAGTGCACTTAATTTTTCGAGCCTGGTTTTCAATAAAAGATATCTTGGAGATGGTGAAGTGGATAGTTATTGGGATACTTTGTCACAGTCTATCATACTGGATGTGCATTTCAAATACCACGGCCAACCGGTTCTTTCGGCCACCGGAAAATATATTCCCGGCAATACCGATAATAACCTAAGCCTGGATGTGGCTCTTTCAGGTTTCCCCAGTGCCTTGTTCCAGCCTTATATAAAAGATGTTTGTTCTTCGCTCGACGGAGGAGTAAGTGGCCAGATTCATATCACCGGGACTCCTGCCAGGCCGCTTATGTATGGAGATGTTACGGAAGAATTGAGGAAGATGAAATCGGATTATTTAAATATATCCCTTCATTCTCCCGGAATCCATATCAAGGTATCACCCGATACATTCCGGATTTTGCGTTCCGTGCTATTGGATGAAAAGAATGACTCGGCTGTTTATACAGGTATTTTTACGCATCACAATTTTAAAAATCTCCAACTGGATTTTCATGTAGCTGCCAAAAACTTTTTATGCCTGAATACAAATGAATCGCAAAACAACTCTTATTTTGGAAAAGCGTTTGTAACCGGAGATATGCATATTTATGGCCCGGTTAGCGCATTGCATATCGAGGCCAATATAAAAACCGATAAAAACACTGTTTTCAATATTCCCCTGGAAACTGCTTCAGAACTTGACCAGGCAAATTATATCCAGTTTACCAATAAAGGGAAAAAAGTACATTCCGTACCGGGTTACCAGGTTGACCTCGGGGGCTTGCAATTAGATTTTACGGTCCATGTTACCACCGATGCTACGGCTCATCTTTTATTCTCTTCCAAGGGCGAGGAGCTGCAAGGAAAAGGGTATGGAACAATTCTATTCTCAATGGACAATATTGGGGTTATAAATATGAGGGGGAATTTCACAGTAAGTGGAGGAACATATAATTTCATTTTGCAGAATGGCATTATCAATAAAAAATTTATTCTGCAGCCCGGCGGAACTATTTCGTGGAACGGAGACCCTTATAACGCAGATATTAATTTAACTACTACATATAGTACGAACGCCTCCCTTCAACCCTTCTTCCCCAACCAGCCGGGATATAGCAAAAGGTTCCCTGTTGATTGCGATTTGGACCTCTCAGGTAAATTAATTTCACCCGATATTGCATTTAAGATTGAACTCCCCACCGCAGACAATGAAACGCGGCAAGTGGTAGAGAGTTATTTAAGCAATGTAGATGAATTGAATACGCAAGTATTCATGCTGCTTATCGTAAATAGTTTTGCCCCTCCCGGGCAGGGTATAGGCGGTGCGAGCGGAGATCAATTTGGTCTTGCCACAACGGCAGAAGTACTATCCAATCAGCTTACCAATATGTTTAATAATATCAATAAAAATTTCAATTTAGGAGTTGATATTAACCCCGGCTCCACTGTTAATCCCGCAGAATACAAACTGGCTCTTTCAACAGCGCTTTTTAATGGCAAAGTCAATGTTAGCGTGGATGCAGGCACTATAAGTGGAATTCCCACAGCTACGCAAACAACAAGCTCAAACAATAACTTTGTAGGGGAAGCTGAGGTAACAGTTCCGGTAAGTAAGAATGAGAAATTGAAAGTAAAAGTATTTAATAAAGCAAACGATAATACCACTGACCTTAATACACTCAATGCCCCCTACACTCAAGGGGCAGGTATTACCTATAAAGAAGGCTTTAGCACCTGGAAAGAATTTTGGCACTTAATATTTGTCAAGGTACCTGAACCGGTGAAAGCCGATAGCACTTCTGCGGCTCCTGCCACCACTACTAAATAAAATATTTACATGGCACTGGATACGGACTTATGTGTATCCCAACTATAACAAAGCAAAAGGCTTATTTTTAGATTATAAATTCTCCAACTGCTTTTCCAGCGCATTTATCTTCGCCTCCGCATCTGCCTTCTTATTCTTTTCATTTTGAATAATTTCCGGCTTGGCATTACCAACAAATTTTTGGTTAGCCAGCTTAGCATCTACCGAGCGCAGAAAGCCTTTATAATAATCGAGCTCTTTTTGAGCTTTTTCTTTTTCCTGGCCCTTATCGAGCGTAACACCTTCAGGCAGGCAGAAAACAAATTCAGTATCTTTCAAAACAAAACTCAATTTGTCATTTGTATTATTATTTCCTGCCTCATAAATTGAGCCCGATAATTCCATATCCGATAAGGTAATACCAACAGTTTCGGGGTCGGGAGTTAGTAACACAAGTTTTTGTTTTAATGGCAGGTTTATCTGCTGGTGCAGGTTGCGGCCATTGCGCACAAAAGATTTCCTGATATCTTCGAATTGCAAAACAAGTCCTGCATCATATTTCGCCGCTACAGGGAAACTGCTTACAATAATTCTGTCCTTATCTGTTCTGGGCTTAATACTATCCCAAATTTCCTCTGTTATAAAAGGCATAAAGGGATGTACTAACTTTAATAATGTTTCAAGATATTGAATGGTATCATCATAAGTTTTTTGAGGGAAACCATCACGACAGGCAATTTTGATACGCTCTAAATATTCTGAACAAAAATCATCCCACACCAATTTATAAATGGTCATCAGGGCTTCCGAAATGCGATATTCTTTATAGCACTGTTCTATAATTCCGATTTGCTCGTTTAACTTATGCTGAAGCCATGCGGAAGTTTTCAATGCATCTTCATTTGCATCAATTTCACTTGGGTTCCAGGTAGTGATAAGACGGAAAGAATTCCATAATTTATTAGCAAAATTCCTGCCCTGTTCACATAACGATTCATCAAATGTGAGGTCGTTGCCCGCAGGAGAGCACAATAGAATTCCCACTCTTACTCCGTCGGCTCCGTATTTTTCAATCAGGTCGAGCGGGTCAGGAGAATTGCCCAACGATTTACTCATTTTCCTCCCTATTTTATCCCTTACCGTTCCCGTAAGATAAACATAGCTGAAAGGTTGTTTGTCCAAATATTCATATCCTGCAATTATCATTCTTGCTACCCAGAAGAAAAGTATTTCAGGCGCTGTTACAAGGTCGTTGGTAGGATAGTAATAATTAATATCTTTATTTCCCGGGGACTTGAATCCGTCGAAAACACTGATGGGCCACAGCCAGGAAGAGAACCAGGTGTCCAATACATCTTCATCTTGCCTGATATTTTTTGAACCGCAATGCGGGCATTTCCCCGGATCGGTTTCTGAGACAATAGTCTCACGGCATTCGGGTTTGGGAGCATCTATACAATACCATGCCGGAATACGTTGTCCCCACCAAAGCTGGCGCGATATGCACCAGTCGTGTACATTTTCCATCCAGTGGCGGTAGGTATTAATATATTTTTCCGGGATAAGTTTTACGGTTCCATTGAGTACATTATCCAACGCAGGTTTCGAGATTTTATCCATCTTCAAAAACCATTGCATCGAAAGTTTGGGTTCAATTACTGCATCGGTGCGCTCGGAATAACCAACTTTGTTTTTGATGTTCTCAATCTTAACAATGTTACCCATTGCCTCCAAATCTTTGGCTATTTTACTTCGAACCACAAAGCGGTCTTCCCCGATATAAAAGCCGGCTTCTTTGCTCATAGTACCATCGGGGTTGATGGTATCAATTATTTGCAGGTTATGTTTTACACCCAAATTATAATCGTTGATATCGTGGGCAGGAGTTACCTTCAATGCCCCTGTACCAAATTCCATGGTAATGTAGTCATCGGCAATAATAGGTACGGAACGGTTAACCATTGGAATAATGGCGCGTTTTCCCACCAGTTTTTTATACCGTTCATCATCCGGATGAACACACACAGCAGTATCGCCCAATATGGTTTCCGGCCGTGTGGTTGCAATGGTTATCCATTCGTCTTCAGTGCCCTCAATTTTATAGCGAACATAAAAAAGCCTTGAGTCAACTTCTTTATAGTTTACCTCCTCATCCGAAACTGCCGTAAGTCCTTTCGGATCCCAATTAACCATGCGGACTCCGCGATAAATATTTCCTTTCTTATATAAATCAACAAACACATGTATAACTGCATCGCTCAAATCTTTTTCCATGGTAAAGCGAACACGTTCCCAATCGCACGAACAGCCTAATGTTTTTAATTGTTCAATAATTATGCCGCCATATTTTTCTTTCCAATCCCAGGCATATTTTAAAAACTCTTCCCGTGTCAGGTCATTTTTTGCGATGCCTTTTTCTTTTAGCATAGCTACTACTTTGGCTTCTGTAGCAATAGACGCATGGTCGGTTCCTGGAACCCAGCAGGCATTTTTACCTTGCATACGTGCATGACGCACCAATACATCTTGTATAGTATTATTTAATACATGGCCCATGTGCAGCACTCCCGTTACATTGGGAGGCGGCATAACCATGGTGTATGCCTCGCGTGCGTCAGGCTCTGAATGGAAAAAGCCATGTTCTATCCAATAGCTATACCATTTTTCCTCCCTCTTTTTCGGGTCGTATGTTTTTGAAATTTCATCCATTATGAACTACTCAAATATCTTTCGGTAGGTTATATACTTTTTATAAGGTGTTACTTGTAATAGTGCAACTAGCAGGTGAATCATTTTATCGTTGAAATCGCCAATCCAATTGATAAGGATATGGTCATATAGCTGTTTAGGTTGAACAGCTTTACCTAATTCAGCAAATATTGCCGCTTCAATTCCCTTCCCCTGGTATTCGGGTGCAATGCCAAACACGATACCCATACTTGCTCGCGGAGGCTTTGTTTTAAAATACCATAAGAATTTTAATTTGCCCCACCAATTTAAATTTCCGTTGATGTTTTTGAACACTTCATTCAATTCAGGAATGGAGATAAAAATCCCTATTGGTTCGTTATCATGATAGGCAAACCAGCAAGTCTTTTCATCCATGATGGGCTTGAGCTTTTTCATTATCTCAAGTGCCCGCTCTTTGCTCATTTCTTCAAAGTCGCTTCGTTCCGCTTTCCATGCTTTGTTGTACACAATACGGAAATCTTCGGCATATTTTTTAGATTTTCTTTTATCCAGGTGTTCAAAACGGTATAGTTTATCCCTTGTCACCCGTTCGGCAACTGCATTCATACGGGCATTGGGTGGCTCTATAGCGCTGCGGTGAAAAACAACCTGTTCGTAATATTTGGTGAACCCATATTTTTCAAAAAAATCTTTATAATACGTCGGGTTATGGTTCATGGTATATATGGCGGGCTTATCGGATCCTTCTGTCAAAAGCCCCCAATAGCGATCTTTTTCGCCAAAATTAATAGGGCCATCCATAGCTTTCATGCCTTTGCTGCGAAGCCAATCTTCACATGTGTGAAGTAATTCCAACGCTACATGTTCGTTGTTGATACACTCAAAAAACCCCATTCCACCGGTGGGTTGTTCAAACGTGTTTGCTGTTCTTTCATTTACAAAAGCAGCCACCCTCCCAATAAGTTCATGGTTGTTATTATACATTACCCAACGCATAGCGTCGCCATGTTTAAAAAACGGATTCTTTTTTCTGTTAAATATGGCTTCCACTTCCTGCCTGATAGGAGGAATCCAATTGGAATCGTCAGTATAAATTTTATAAGGGAGCCTATGAAAATCGTCGATTCTTCCTTTATTCTTAACTTCAAATAATTGCATAATAGGGGTGCTCTCGGTAAATGTAGTTAGCTGTATATACTAATCTTTTAAGATTACGGATTCTTTTCCCTTTGTTTTTAAATTTACCGTTATGTGTTCCTGGAGGGTAGTGGAAACGGAGAGCCCGGTATAATCAGATTTAATAGGGAATAATGTATGGTTTCGGTCAACGAGTACGGCGATGCGCAGGGATTTAACAGGAAATTGGAGAATAGCTTTCAAACAATAGGCCAGCATCTTTCCGGTATTAAGTACATCATCTGCTAAGATGACTGTTTTACCCGAAAGGTTGATTTTTTTATCCAGCTCAACACTTCTTTCTTCGGATAGTTCATTCTTGTTTACCATTACTTTTATAAGGGTAATTTTAAGCGGAGATATCTTTTTCAGGTTGATTTCCAGCTTTTTCGCAAGTTCATAGCCGCCTTCTCCCCTGCCCGCAAGCACTACTTCCTTTTCAGCGGCATTTTCCTCATATATTTCATAGGCAATGCGCGTTATTTTTTTATCTATCTGGTTCGCATTCAATATGGAAGTTTCCATCTCGCTAAATTTTGCCAAAGGTAGGAAAACAAGAGACAAAAACACTACATAGAGCATTGAAAGTTGAAAATGAAAAGATAAGATCCCGGAAAACCTTCTGAAAGTATATCAATAATGCATTTAATATCACTTCAGCAACGTAACATTGCCCACGTAGGAATGTTGGGTATTCTCGGCATCGGTAACCATAATTTTGTAGATATACACATCTTCGGGGGAGATTTGCCCTGTACCGTTTACTTCTCCATTCCAGCCTTGATTTAGATTTGTGCTGTGGAATATTTGTGTTCCCCAACGATTGAAAATATACATCTCGAAATTCTTTACATATTGCCCCACCGGTTGAAAGGTTTCATTCCTGCCATCTTGATTTGGAGTGAATGCTGAGGGAATGTATAATTTAAAATCAGGTTCGATGATCAGGCAGTTGGTAGTTGTGTCCGTACAGCCTTCTCTACTCATTACAGTTAAGTTTACACAATACATCCCTGTATCGTGATAGGTATGTGTTGGATTTTGTTGGTTACTGCTCGAGTCACTCCTGTCCCCAAAATTCCAGGTCCAGTAGATTACATTATTTCCATTGGGATCTTTGCTCTTATTAGCAAATTGTATCGTGGCTGTTTCTATCGTTGTGGGATTAGGGGAATAACTGAACGCCGCTTTAGGTGGAGCATAAATAGTGAGCATATTTATCTTCTTTAGGGTAGCGCTGCAACCGCTGTCAGATATTACAGTAAGGCTTACATTATATTGTCCGGCTGTTTTATAACAATATATAGGGCTCTTGTTTCTGGAACTGTCCCCATCTCCAAAATCCCATACATATTGTCCTACCTGGCCTTTTGATAATACAGATTGATTGATAAACTGCACACAGAAAGGCTCGCAACCTTGTGAGAAGTTTACTCCCATACTCACTATAGGGCTCGGTTCTCCTATTATAGTAGTTTGGGCAGTAGTAGTAGAACCACAACCATCTACTACCGTTACCGTATATACACTGGCAATAGATGGACTTACCAATATACATCCGTTCGTACTATTTACAGGAGCCCATTGGTAGAAGACTCCATCAATAGCTCCAATGGCATTCGCACAGATAAGGGTAGAATCTCCCACACAGACTGATTTCTTTCCGGTGATATCTACTGCAAAAGCCGGGCCATATTGCAATACGATATTAGCGCTGGCAGTGCATCCATTATTGTCGGTTACTATTACGGAATAGTCATTGGTGGCTATGGGTGTAATAGTCGCTATTCCACCCGTAGCGCCTGAACTCCAATTGTATTTATATGGAGGAGTTCCTCCGCTTGCATTCGCTATTAATATTCCTGTACTGTCTTTACAAATAATCTTAGGTTCACTAATAGATGCGGTTACTTGTGTGGGTTCTGTCAACGTGGTGGATATGGTTGCACTGCATCCGTTATTATCGGTCACCGTGGCGGTGTAACTTAAAGCGAATAATCCGGTAGCGGTGGCAGTAATTTGAGCACCGGGATTCCAGAGATAGGTATAAGGTGTGGTTCCTCCATTGCCTGTTATGGTGGCAGAACCATTGCTTCCATTATAGCAGCCTACATTCGTAGTGGAACTAATGGTTGCCATCACTAAGGTAGGTTGGGTAATACTTACACTTGCACTCGTGGTGCAATGGTGATTATCCGTAATAGAGACTGTATACGTTCCCACTAACAATCCGGTAGCTTTAGCATTGGTTTGTGAACTGGGGTTCCATGAATAAGTATAGGGGCCTGTGCCACCACTTGGGTTTGCTGTGGCCGTTCCATTAGGGAGATTACAGGATGCATGGGTATTTGTAGTAGTAACACTTAAAACAAGCGGTTGGGTAATGGTTACACTATTGGTCAAGGTACAACCATTGTTATCGGTTACTTTGATGGTGTATGCCCCGGCACTTAGCCCGGTGGCGGTTGCTGCGGTTTGATTAGTGGGTATCCACAAATAAGTATAGGGTGATACTCCTCCACTTGCGGTAACTGTGGCACTTCCTGTGCCTCCGTTGCAAAGCACATTATTAATGGTGAATGTAGCAGTTACCTGTGTTGGTTGAGTGATAGTAGCCGCAATGGTAGCAGTGCATGCATTGCTGTCGGTAACGGTGAGTGTATAAACTCCCCCACTAAGCCCTGTAGCAATAGCAGTAGTTTGATTTGTGGGACTCCATTTATACGCATAAGGCAATACCCCTCCCGAAGCTTTGGCATTCACGCTACCTGTATTAGCCCCATTGCATAAAATATTGGTTTGGGTAAGTATAGTATCTTTTAAAGCGATGGGCTGTGTAATTGCTACACTGGCTGTGCCTGTACAGCCATTTTTATCGGTTACAGTAATAGTATAATTACCCGCACACAAGCCTGTTGCGGTTGCGGTAGTTTGTTTGGTGGGAGACCATTTATAGGTATATGGCGAGGTAGCTAATACAACATTAGCTGTGGCGCTACCTGTACAAGAGCCATTGCACTTAACCTGGGCATTAACAGCAACTGTTACAGATAATGGAGTGGCTGTAAGTACCACCGAGGCTGTAGAGGTATTTGCACAAACATCTGTTACAGTTACCGTATAGGTGCCGGCGCATAAGCCGGTAGCAGTTTGGTTGGTTTGCCCGGTGGGCGACCAGGAATAAGTATAGGGTGCGCCACCACCACTATCTATCGCCGTTAAACTACCATTACAAATGCCACAAGTTGGGTTAGCTTTTACTGATATAGAAGGGGCTGATAGAACATTTGTATAAATAATGATTAAGCCATTACCGCCCTTTTGCATGTAACCACCCATGCCTATAGTGGTATCAGGAGGGAAACCCGGTGCAGGATAATAAGCCAAACTTAACCCTGCATTACCTTGCAGATTGGATATTGGAGTAAAAGTAATTCCATTGGTTGTAAAAGCAACAGCAGGGTAGGATGAGCCGCCACCACCGCCTGCTCCATAATCGCCGCCGCCGCCGCCGCCATAATAACCTGCGCCGCCGCCGCCGCCGCCATGTGTAATGCCACAGGACGGATTACCACCACCATTACCACCTAAAAAGGCTGAACCCGAAGTGGCAGAATCACAGGTATAGTGCGAAGTACCAGCTGCTCCCCCGGCTGAAATAGTGCCCCCAATACCCGGATACCCTATTGCTCCATTGCCCCCGGTGGTAGCTCCTCCACTGCCGCCATAGCCCCAAGGCCAACCATAGTATGTACCGCTACCACCACCAGCGCCTGTAACCACATACCAAGTCCCGTTAATTTTTATGGCTGCATATCCACCACCGCCACCGCCTTCCCGTGTATCATAAAGAGAATCATTTCCACCTTGCCCCCCACCGGGCCAGCCACCAAGGCCCCCGGCTCCGCTATCTTTGAACCTTCCACCCGAAGGCACATACAAATCAAGTACGGTTCCCGCAATTAATCCGGAAAGCACCCCTTCATAATAAGCTCCTGAGCCCCCAGCATTTGTAATGCCTGGCCATATTTTAAAATCACCACCGCCACCGCCACCGGCCCATAATTGAACGGTAACCTGGGTTATACAGCCGGGTACGGTCCAGGTTTGAATGGTATCGGAAACATAGTTAAATGAAACAGAGGTTTGGGCAACAACGTTGCGTTTGTCCAACAAGGAAAGAAGGATGCAAATAACAAAAATAGTTCTGCTTTTCATGATAACGAACACAGAATATATAACAAAGATAAGAAAAAAAATGAAACAATTCACAACCTCACCCCCTTTCCCCCTCTCCATAATGGGGAGGGGAAAGAAGGGAAGCAGAAGCTTATTACCCGTCAGCGTTGCAAGGCCATCTTTTTGGTATCTATAATATTACCATTTACAATGAGGCTATAGGAATAGATGCCATTGCTCAGATTGTCGGGCGTAACATTCAACGTGCCATTCCCCATTTCACTTAATTGGATTGTCTTTACCGGGTTTCCATAGCTGTCATAAAATACTATGCTTGCACCCATCGTTCCTGCAGGCAGATAATAGTTTATTTTAGTACCTGAACTAAAAGGATTAGGCGAGTTTTGGTAGAGTACCGGGACATTGGTAGAGCTTAATCTAATATTTTGATCGGCTCCCGCTGAATTTGAATTTTTGTTGGAAGAGTTACCTGCGGCCGCACAGATCTCACTCACGCAACTTTGCATGTTTTTGAATACGTTGTGAAGACTGTCGATAGTGGAAAGCAGCCTATTATTTTTTGCATTTAGTTCCTGGGCAGCTTTTACAAGGGGTACTACAAAGTCATCATACCCTAAAGCATATAATTCGCCTGGAGTATTTGGCCTGGTTACGCCATTAAAATTATATCCGCAAGCCTGCGCCGCCGAATCCACTTGTTGGGCAATAAAACCGCTTTGGGTTATTTTTTCTACGTCATATTTCCCCGCCCAATTACCGGTATTATCTTTTATCCCCGTTAATTCATTCTCTTTATTTATATTATAATGAAACGTAACAGGTTTTATCTTTGTAATAAAAGCCAGGCCGGAAACATTTTCTTTTATACTGTCTTTTACACGTCTGTCACTCCAGGTAGAGATTCCTGGCCCTATATTATGTGACTCTATCACAGATGTAGAATTATTACCAAGATATATGTAATCTGAAGTTGGCCCAGACAGAGGACCGCTCGACAGATACCCTATCCACACACTATTATTTACATATGACCAGCTCGAACTTCCACCAGTTTGATATCCTAGGTAAGTATTAGCTTCTCCATAAGTATTGTCCCAACCCGCACTGTCGCCCAAAAATGTATTCCGGTTCCCGTCGCTATTATACCCTGCATTAGATCCTATTGCAGTGTTACTAACACCACTGGTATTGGTGTAAAGCGCCTGATATCCGGCAACAGTATTGTTAAATCCCTGGATATTGCTAAAAAGCGCCTGGTACCCGTTAGCAGTATTTTGGGTATATTGGGGTGTTCCTGTAGTGTTACTATAAAGCGCTCCTGCCCCAATGGCAGTATTGTACCCTGCTATTGTGTTATAACGCAGGGCCCAGATACCTACAGCCGTGTTATCAATGCCCGGTACTGAAGGCCCCCCCGTATTATTATCATAAAGGGCTGAATTGCCTATAGCAACATTATTAGTAGTTGTAACGCTGCCATAATTCTGGGAGTAGAGCGCACTGTCTCCTATCGCTGTATTTTGGTTCAGATTAGAGTTGGCAGCAAGGGCAAAAAACCCAAAAGCCGCATTCTCTGAACCAGGCGAAGTACTGATAATTGCTCCATATCCCCATGAAGCATTGTATGGACTGGTATAATCTATCCAGCCTGATTGCACACCATCTACTTTTATTTCAAGCGGATTAGCATCACTGGTGCCTATATAGTCTAAAGGGGGAGTAAGTCCGGTATTGCCACTGGTACCCCAGTAGTATTGTGCTTGACTTTTTCCTCCATATAATATTAATAAAAGAACTAAAAGAAATATATGTCTCTTATTATTGTTTTTTTGAGTTTTTTTTAAAAAACCTCCTATTTTGTAATGCATGGTATTTAATTTTAATAATTTATAATTATATCCTCACTCTATTTTCCCAATGTCTTTTATTTGGTTAAAGAGAGTATAAATGAAAATTGATTTATTTCTGTAACACCATTTTTTTAGTATCTATTATATTGCCGTTCACTATAAGGCTATAGGAATATATACCATTGCTCAAATTGTCGGGTGTAACATTCAAGGTTCCATTGCCCGTTTGGCTAAGCTGTAACGCTTTTATTTGGTCGCCATAGTTATCATAAAATATAATAGTTGCTCCCATAGTGCCTTCGGGCAGGTAATAATTTATTTTAGTGCCCGTGTTAAAAGGATTAGGCGTGTTTTGATAGAGCAAAGGAGCTTCGCCTGAATTTAGCGTGATATTTTGCTCTGTAGCGGGTAAACCTGTATTCTGGGCGGAGTTGTTACCTGTGGCTCCGCAAATTTGGTTCAGGCAGCTTTGCAGGCTTTTGAACCCGTTGCTAAGGCTATCTACAATGGAAACCAGGCTATCGTGCCTGGCATTTAATTCCTGCACAGCTTTCACAAGCGGCACCACGAAATCAGTATAGCCGATGCTATAAAGCCCATTGGGAGTTTTGGGCCTGTTTACACCATTGAAGTTATACCCGCATGCCCTCGCAGCCGAATCTACCTGCTGGGCAATAAAACCGCTTTGGGTTATTTTTTCCACATCGTATTTTCCTTTCCAATCAACACCATTATCTTTTACCCCTAGCAAGTCATTTTCTTTACGGAGGTTATAATGAAAAGTGACAGGTGTAATTTTGGTGATAAAGGCCAGGCCAGGAACATTTTCCTTTATGCTATCTTTTACCCTCCTGTCACTCCAGGTAGTGATACTGCTTACGTTGTATGACTGTATATGGGAGGTAGAGTTGTTGCCAAGATATATGTAATCAGCAGTTGCCCCCGATGGATCGCCTGATAGATAGCCTATCCAGACACTATTATTTACCGAAGTCCATGTGTTAGTGTATCCAGCCTGGTAGCCCAGGAAAGTATTGTATTCTCCGGTTCCGTTGTCCCAGCCTGCGCTATCGCCTAAAAATGTATTCCAGCTTTCACCGTCTCCGGCGCCTGCATCAAACCCAATAGCAGTGTTACTACTTCCGGTTTGATTGGCAAGAAGAGAATTGAGTCCCATACCAACATTATAATTTCCGGTACTATTTCTAAAAAGCGAGGTAACTCCGGTAGCAACATTGCCGGTGCCGCTATAATTGAACCCGAGTGCATTCGTTCCTACAGCCGTGTTGGCAGAGCCGGTGACGTTAGAAGAAAGAGAAGAAGCTCCCACGGCGGTATTTGTAACTCCGCTGTAGTTAACAACAAGCGCAAATGACCCTATGGCCGTATTATCGCCCCCCGAGTAATTATCAAGAAGGGCCTGGTAGCCCGCAGCAGTATTACCCCCCCCAGAGTAATTGGCATTGAGCGCCTGGTATCCGAGAGCAGTGTTATTTAAACCGCCTCCGACGTTAACGGCAGCAAGGGCTTGAAATCCGAAACTGGTATTACCAGGGCTGGTATAATCTATCCATCCGGCTTGATTGGCATATACTTGAATCTCAAATGGGTTAGCGTCTGTTGTGCCTAAAAAGTTTGTGGGTGGGGTAGCAAGTGTATTACCAGTTGTATTCCAGTATGGCTGAGCATTACTGTTTTGAGTAAACACGCCCCATAACATAACCGTTAAAAGAAAGATTAATTTTTTCATGACATTAAAAATTTATTGGTTAATAATCGGGCACAAAGCTATAGCGCCAAAAAAGCAAGTGCATCGACTATGTCGTGAAAAGCAAGTAATGTGTAATGAAAAGCAAGTTTTCTGTCGTGAAAGACAAGTTTTCTGTTTTCCAAAAACCCCGTTTTCGTACCCGCTTAGCTCTGAATTTTTAAATAAAACATCTTCCGGTAATTCCGGCCAAGCACCACCTGCTTATTATCCCAGCCGGGGAAAAGATTGTCAAGGGTGATGAAATCATATCGCCAGGAATGTACAGCGTCCAGAGACAGAAGGGCGAATTTATTCACCATTACAAGCTTAGGAGAATGATTCAGTAAGTCAGCAAAACTTATATTCATCAGGGTATATTCCCGTGTTTCGTTTTTAAGAAAGAGGAGCTTATTCCTGCTTCCTGCCTCATCGGCAGTAACCAATAATATATTGGAAAATTTCACCTTTAGTTTTTCATGCAGTTCGGCCACATTAAAAAAACTAAATTCAGGATGAGATTCCTTCCCATCCCCATTAGACCCGCCACTGCCTGATGCTTCCTTCATACAGTTTTATTTTTTTTCTTCCTAAAACACAAGGATCTGTGTACTCCCTGTGATTTTTCAAGTGCAAATTTTACAAAATAAAAACGAGAAAAACAAGTATTACTATGATTTTATTGTTAAATCCCGGTAATTCTAAAAGAAATACCTACGCAATAACCATTAGGTTAGCACTAGCCTAACCATAGTGAAGATGAAAATGAAAATAGAGATATAAATAAAAATGTGTTCTTTCTTTTGCTTCTTTTCTTTCGTACCGGTTACCAGTTTGCAAAGTTCTTAAAGTTTATCAAGTTCATAAAGTGGCATCCGGGTTTTCTACTTTATACTTTACAAACTTTCAACATT
>Ga0206987_1012_pt1 | contig 49959 bp, 61 predicted proteins | sample Alteio_BWMinCont_11_FD_153281 | JGI IMG/M metagenome (GOLD analysis project Ga0206987, IMG submission 153281) | Enriched cells from forest soil in Barre Woods Harvard Forest LTER site, Petersham, Massachusetts, United States -... | ecosystem: Environmental > Terrestrial > Soil > Temperate forest >... | reverse complement strand
ATTCCAAACATGTTGTCCAAGGAATTGACTCCCGAGACGTCCGGAGAATCCGAACTCAGGCGAGTATGCCTCACGGATTCTTAACCCGTAAAGTGCGCGGGTCATTGGGTACAGCAAATTCGTTATGAGCAGCCCTTCAAACTTATGTCTCCGATATGTGGGGGTCACCAGATCGAACCCGTCGTCATATATGGGACGCAGAAGCTTTGAGAGCCATTCGGGTTCGATGTTTGCGGACTCGGGTGACATCACCACACAGGCCTTGGCGCGGAGCAATTCGGCTGCAGCCAGAATAGTCCGCAACGCAACTCCGCTCGCTGGGCTGCGCGCATACTTCGTGCTTATGGAGTGCAACGTGCGGAGCGCGTACGGATTGGAGGCTGGGCGCGCGTCATCGATAGAGACGCCCGTGACCAGTTCGGAAGTGCCATCACGAGACCCCCCATCGGCGTTAACGATCACGGCTCGCTGTCGGGGAAACCCGCGTAGGATGCCGCTCTGAATTGTGTGGACGATCGATCCGATAGTCTTGGCGTTATTGTGAGTGGGTAGGCCCACGATGATGTCTACTTCGCCGACGTTGATCAGTTGGCGGAGAAAATCATCCGTAAGAAAGCTCTCCTCTGCCAATTTCTTCTCCGTTCGTATGCCGCGTGCCATGTAGACGCGCGTCATCTGACATGGTTTTCCACTATCTACATTCGCTTACATTCGGCGCAGCCGAAACCAGTAAAACTGGTAGGGCCCCATGGTTAGCAGATAAGGCAGGTCGCCGACGCGTGGAAACATATTCTTGCCAAACATTTCGATCAGAATATTTCCCTTGTAGCGCCCCAGATCCAGTTCGACCGCTTGCGCGGTGCTTGAAAGATTGTTGACAACCAGAACCGCCTCGTTTCCCAGTCGCCGCACATAAACCAGTATTCGGTGATTGGCCGGATATAGAAACTCAATCGATCCCCTGCCAAACACTGCGGTCGATCTGCGGACCTTTATGATGCTCCGCATCCAATTGAGGAGCAAATGTTCGCTCGATTCTTGCCTCAACACGTTCACGGCCGGATAACCATATACCGGATCCTGAATAAGGGGGGCATACAGCCGCTCTGGAGCCGCGGTAGAAAAGCCGCCGTTCGTTCCCCCGTTCCACTGCATCGGAGTCCTTACTCCGTTACGGTCCCCTAAATTCATGTTATCGCCCATTCCGATTTCATCACCGTAATAGATGATAGGAGTGCCCGGTAACGACATCAGCATCCCGTTCATTAACTCGATGCGCCTGTGGTCATTGTCCAACAAGGGAGCGAGCCGCCTCCGAATTCCGAGGTTCAGCCGCATCGTCTTGCTTTCGGCGTAGGTGTCGTACATGTAGTCGCGTTCCATTTCGGTTACCATTTCCAGGGTCAGCTCGTCATGGTTGCGCAGGAATAGGCACCACTGGCATGAGGACGGGATCTCCGGGGTCTGCTGCAAGATTTCAGTGATCGGTTTGCGGTCTTCCAACTTCAGCCCCATGAACATCCTGGGCATCAACGGGAAATGAAACGCCATGTGAAATTCATCTCCGTCACCGAAATATGGGCGAAGATCTGGGGGCCACTGATTGGCCTCCGCTAGAAGCATTCTGCCCGGGAATTGTTCATCGAGTTTTCGCCGCAACTCCTTCAGGACAGCGTGGGTCTCCGGCAAGTTCTCACAATTTGTGCCTTCCCGTTCGACTAGGTACGGCACCGCGTCGAGCCGGAAGGCGTCAACACCCATCTCAAGCCAGAACTTCATCACATTCCACATCTCTTCGCGAACGGCAGGATTGTCGTAGTTGAGATCGGGCTGGTGACTAAAGAAGCGATGCCAATAGAAGGATTTTGAAATCGGGTCCCACGCCCAGTTAGACGTTTCAGTGTCTCGGAAAATGATGCGGGCTCCCTTGTACCGGGTGTCGGTGTCACTCCAGACATACCAGTCGCGGCGTGGATTGTCCTGCGAACTTCGAGACTCTTGAAACCATGGATGCTGATCGGAAGTGTGATTCAACACCATTTCGATGATGACCCGGATTCCTCGGTCGTGGGCCGACCCGAGAAGCTTCCGGAAATCCTCCAATGTTCCGTAGCTCGAATGAACTGCGTTGTAATCGGCGATGTCATAGCCGTCGTCGCGCAGAGGCGAGGGGAAGAATGGCATGAGCCATATCGCGCTGGTTCCCAGGTCCTGAAGGTAGTCGAGCCTCTCTTCAAGCCCCTGAAAGTCACCGATGCCATCCCCGTTGCTGTCGTGGAAAGTGCGGACGTGGAGTTGATAGATGATCGCGTCCTTGTACCAAAGCACGTCCCGGTTTAGTGGCAAACCGCTTCCTCCTGGACCAATTTCGATACCTCCCTGCAAAACAGGGCAACATGCAAGTTTATATGAAGTGACAAACCGCAGAATCCTGCCGGGCGCCTAACGCCGGGTCGGTGATCCTAATTGATCCGACGGCCCCAGGTGAATGCCGCGCTGATAATGCCAGATGTATGAAATTGGAAACCCCACTTGGCCTCTACAGTGCGCACGGTCATTTTTCGGTTGGAATTCCCCTTGAACTAGTTACCCGGTATGCGAATCAAATCGCAAACAGGCTGCTTCCGGAGGGTTTTGGGGTATGAGGTTTGCGGAAAAGCAAGACAAGCAAAGTAGAAGTGGACAGTGAAGCTTGCCCTACGCTGCGAGGCGGGGTCGATACTCCTCCACTCGAATCGGCTGGCCCCACAAGATCATGCCGTTCAAGTGTGAAATCGCCTTTTGGGCTTCAAGGTCATAGGTCATTTCTACAAACGCGAACCCACGTGAATATCGAGTTTCAGGATCGGTCATGATCTTCACTCCCTCGACTGGTCCGTAAGTTTGAAACAACGCACGAAGCTCATCCGGCGTCCTGTTCGAGGCAAGATTTCCAACAAATACGTTTGTCATTTCATCTCTTCAAATCATGCCTTCGAGTCACCGGGCCCAGACACCTTCAGATACTTTCTAGTCGTCCGGGAAGGCGGGGTTAACCGCCTTCCCGACCGGCGAAAAGCAGGCCATCCTATGCTGCTGCGTGAAAGGCGATCTTATGGAAGGTTGAGTTGACAACGTCGAAGGTATGGACCTTGGGCGTTCCCTCGATAAATCGCGCCATCGCCTTCAACACTTCGGGGTAAGCATTGATGCTGTAAGTTTCTGCGCTGGCTTTGTTATCCCACAGACTGATGGCAGTCACGTCGATTCCGCCGGGACCGGAGAACGTAATTTCGTCCTTAAAGCCGTTCTGCTTACGAAGTAAGGGAAGAATGTCCTTGTCAAATGTTCGGGTGTAATCGGAAAGCATATTGGATTTCAAATGAAAAGAAACGTTGCGTGCAAACATGGCAACCTCCTTAAGGTTGTGGTTCGCTAAGATAAGGGAGAACTTCAGATGGGCTGACTTAGTTTCAGGGAACCTGAAAGAGGAGAAGGATGCTCACTCCACTCCTACTGTTGCACTTGATTGGCCCACTGCATACACGGCGTAACTTGTTGTTTCGATAGGTCGCCGAGCAGATCTGGACTGCCGAGTTTCAGGTTCGTCGTGTACTTTTGGTGGAAAACAAGCACAAACGGCAACCTTGTTGTTTTGTCCGACTTGGCCAGGTCGGACTCCGTGTCTCTGGCATTTACAATCGAAATCCCGACTGTGTCTTTGGATTCGTTTCTGGCGTGGAATCACCGCGTCGTCACAAGCCACCACAAGTACGGTGCGGACGCTTGGGCAGCGGCAACGACATGAGCAACTCCGCTGAGGAAGAAGCTGCCCGCATCCGGCCGCTGCAGCATGGCCACCATCGCATTGTGAAAAAGCCACGCGCCGCGCGAAAGAAGGCAACGAAAGCCCGCAAGAGGGCCTGACTCTCATACACTGCGAGATGAACCGCCAGTGAACTGGATGTGTTCGGTTTGCTGGCGCAAAAGGCGTCGGTCGCAGAAACGCGAGGCGCGTCGCCGCGAATTGATGGAACAGCCTCTTCCGCGAGACGCTCACTCGTTCGTTGAGAGCGTAGCCCATCGGCGCATGAGATAAGTCGCCCCCAACGATTGGGCACGAATCGGTCAACCATTGTGCGTTCTTCTCAAGAATGATTCTAAGAACGACGCGGTTCGACACGCACAGTTACCGACGTAACCGGAGAGGAAGTGTAGCGAACAGTCGAGTCTTCGCATTTGTGCTATCCCTAAGCAAAGACTATCCGATGGACACTTTTAGTAATCGACGCTTCGGGCGGTACGAGATCCTCGATGAAATCGGGCGAGGGGCGATGGGCATCGTGTACCGAGCTCGGGATCCAAAGATTAACCGCGTGGTCGCAATCAAAAGCATTTCGCTTGCCCATCAACCTCGTGAAGCACAGTGCGAGTTTCGCGAGCGGTTTCTGCGCGAGGCCGAAGCGGCTGGGCGCCTGTCCCATCCCGGCATCGTTACCATTTTTGACGTCGGCGAGGAACCGGAAACGCATGATCCTTATCTCGTTATGGAGTACATCAGCGGGAAATCGCTGGATGTGCGTCTTCAAGAGAAAAGCAGGCTGGCGCCTGATGTGGCTGTGGGATTGGCGGTCGAACTCGCGGAGGCACTCGACTGTGCACACGGACAAGACGTCATTCACCGGGATATTAAGCCCGCCAACATTCTGCTGACCGAAGATGGACACGCAAAGATAGCCGACTTTGGCGTCGCCAAGCTGAACCTCGACAACAACCTGACATTCCACGGTCAGGTCTTGGGAACGCCATCGTTCATGTCGCCGGAGCAGTTGAACGGCGAACCAGTCGACGGTCGTTCCGATCTCTTTTCACTCGGTGTGATCCTTTACATGCTTGTCACCGGTCACCGGCCGTTTCAGGGAAACAGTCCCCTCACGATCTCCTTCAAGGTGATAAACCACGAGCCCGTGCCCGCCGCAACATTCGATCTAGATCTGCCCACTGGACTGGATCATGTTCTCTCTCGCGCCCTGGCAAAAGATCCCGCGTTGCGTTACCAGCGAGGGATGGAAATGGCCCTCGATCTACAAAATGTACTTGCCGGGCACGAGTCTTGGAGCAAAGCTAAGCATCCGACCGCACCGTCAGCATCTCTTGATCGTTACCAGCGTTCTCAAAGGGCAGGCGAAGTGACACGGGGATCAAGGGCCTACCCGACTAGAATCCTTCTCCGGAAGTTTGGCGAGATGTTCAAGAACTTCTTTTCCAAGGTTCCGAAGATGTGGGCTGCTTTCCCGTCGGGGAGCGCCATCATGCTGCTACTCCTGGGAATCGGATTGTTCAGTATCGAGTGGCAAATCCTTCCTCGCCGTCCGGATCGGACACCACCGTTAGTTGCGCCGCCGAAAACCACCCCTGTCGCGACAACTGACAACACAGATACCTCTACCCCTAAATCCGCTCCATCGTCGAAAGCTCGTTCTGTGTCTGCGCCCATAACACCAGGTCACGCCGCGATTGTTTCCATTCAAGTTGAGAGTCGATTCCCACAGGGCAACATTACAGTGTGGGTTGACGATCAACCCGTGTTGCGTCGCAAACTCCAGCCGGCGGCGAAGAAAACACTGGGATTGTTTCGCAGAGCGCATAGCGCAGACTCGTTGAAGGTGCAGATCACGCCCGGAGAGCACCAGATGCGTATAAGGGTCCAAGCTAGCAATCCCTTCTACGACCAGTCTCATATACTAAGCGGCAATTTCCCTGTCGGCACCGAACGTGTCCTCCACATCAGTTTCAGTAAGCACGATGACATGAAAGCCTCCCTGAAATGATGCCCCTCGCGCTCAAGCATAGGCGTTTTCTTTTCAAAGTTCTCTTTTCCACACCGGACCAGCGAGTCGGCAATCGACGCTTCGCATAGCATCCGAAGAAGCGAGCATTCTTGACCAGACGCCCGAATTCGCCGTTGATAATATAGTCGTCAGTCGGGGGCGTAATCTATGGATGAGGTTAGCGTATACACGGTTGAACAAGATGCGTGGTCCATCGCACAGCGTTGTGATAGGCGGTTCCGCCTGACCTATGAGCGTGGGTTTCTTCCGGCTCAGAATCTCTGGCGGGATTTTCTGGTCCATTCCGAGGAAATAGGTCCGGTCGCGTCGTCCCAAAGTCTTGCTCCGGCCGTGATCTAGGTACTTTGATTGGGTTGGATGAAGGAGCCTGTTCGACCGGGTTGGCGCGGATAGGTAAATCACTGAAGTGCTACTGCGAGGCTGTCAACAACCTCAGAAATTACCCTCCAGTTGAACATGTCACGCACACTCTTGTGACCGAGCGAGCTATGCCAGCAGAACAACTCTACGGAGTCCGAACCCCGAGCGAACGCGAAAAGCAGGTCATTGCTTTGGTTGCCCAGGGCCTCAAGAACGGTGAAATCGCGGAAGCCATCGGCGCGTCGGAACACGCCGTCAAGAACCACCTCCGCGTGATCTACGACAAGCTGGGGCTCTGGAACCGAGTCGAACTAGCATTGTGGTACGAAGCTAGGCGGCACGAGGGGCTGGCACCTGAGAGGTGAAGCCTTTCCCTGATTCACAAGCTGGCAATCGTAGAATTGTTTTCATATCGAGCAGTTTTGAACAGTCCGCGCCGATCTGCGAAATGTAACATCTCGGCTGTGAAACAACGTACCGCTTTTTCACACGGTCGGAGGGGTGGACTTTCGAAGACGAACAGTGTCAGACAATCGGCGGAGGGTATAAGGAAGTGAAGTTCAGATTTTTACTGTTTCTCTGGATGGAGCCAACATTTTATCTACGCCGACCCAGTATCCCCCGATGACTCTCACTTCCGAAGGTGTCGAAGCAGCAGTCCCGGGAATTAGTAGCGAGAACAATGCGGGGTTCCACGATTACCGAGGCGAAGAACGCAGCATTTGGCGAGAATTGAATCGTCCACCTATCACGGAACAACATGCCCATGCGGCACGCCTGACGGAGGTCCTGCAAGTATGACTGCAACTTGCTCAACAAACAACCACATTTCGGCTGCTATGGAAGAAGCTAGTGCCATCTGCGACGGGAGCTCCGTTCTCCCGAGCGGTAACAAACTGCAACCTGTCGGCGTGCAATTCGATTGCGGCTACCTTTCGCCGTACTTCATCACGGATCCGGAGTCCATGGAAGCGAGGCTTGAGGACTCCTACATTCTCATTCACGAAAAGAAACTCAGTTCCAAGAATGACCTGCTCCCGCTCCTTGAGCGGATCACAAAGAGCGGCAAACCATTGCTCATCATCGCAGAGGATGTTGAGGGCGCAGCTTTGGCCACACTCGTTGTGGGGAAGCTCTGCGGCTCGCTGCAAGTGTGCGCCGTAAGGACACCGGGCTTCGGCGATCGCCGCAAGGCCATGCTCCAGTATATCGCCATCCTGACCAATGGAAAGGCCGTCACCGAGGACCTCGACGTCAAGCTAAAAGACGTACGGATCTCCGACCTTGGTTGGGCCGGGAAGATCACTATAAGCAAAACCCACACTCTGGTTGAAGGCAGAACTAATTACCACCAGTTTTTCCCTCAGCCTAAGAGCAGCGCACGCTCAGCTTACACTTCGCTTGTTCATTCTTCGCCGACCCAAATCATAAGAGCGCCTCATGGAACCCTATCAACTTGAGCACCCATCGGACCGCATTTTTCTTTGCACCCATCCTGACTGCAATGAAGTAGCCGACTATCTGGAACTTACCGAAGCGGGCGGTGAGGAGGTTTTCTGCGCCAGCCATACCAGCAGTGACAAGCACGTTTCAGTCCTGCGAAAGCGGGCCTGCCACAGCGGATACTCTTTTCGGAGCCGGCCGGTTGCTGCCTGAATCTGGCACGCGTCGAGTCGGGGTAGCTCGAAGACAGGTCGTAAGCAAATTCGCTATCCGACGTGGAGCAGACTGAATGGTCAGAACTGTGCAATGTGGACCAGCGCAACCATTTTTTCGGGGTTATGCTCTATCTGTCGAGGAGATGACAGTCGCAGCGACGGACGCGTCTCGGACCCAAGCGAAACAGTGGACTATGACCCATATCACCAATAATCCGATACCCAAACTGCGTAGGGCCGCTCAACCGCCCCTGTCGTACCCTGGTGCAACGCCTGATTCAGACCGTTCCAGAAAGCCACCGCTCACCGAGCCTCCTGCCACCGACCAGGAACTGAATCCCGGAGATCGCGTCGAGGGTTTGGGGGATTTCGGAAAACCGACGGGAGAATTCGGCACGGTGGAGCGAGCTAACGAAGAGGACGCGGTCGTCAAATGGGATGATGCTGGTCGAACGAGAATCCATTCGCCGTCGCTCAAAAAAGTCTAGCAAGCAATAAGACTCGCGCTGATGTCACGACCTTGGCCTCCAGCAGGGAATCCTACAGCGGAATGGGGCGAGCTCATCGTCTTCTCGACTCATATTCCGTGGGATGGTAGTGCTTAATTTGCTCTTACATCTCTTAGGAGACCGAGAGGGCCAGCTGTGGACCACCTTCGGGGGCGGACTATCGGTCCAGTAGCACACCCATCTCGTCGTCCTTACCAAAGCGTTGAGGTATTGCCCTTCCCAATTGTTGCTGGGCCATTGGTCCCATCTCGTAGTAGACCGTGGCGTCCAACGGGAACTGTTTCAAAGCATCCGTCAGTTCTTTAACTGTCCATTCCTTGTTTGCCATGTGTCCTCCCATTGGCGCAGGGGTTACCGTCCAGGGCTGCTCGCGACCACTGGAACCAAGGGATCGACCAAGCGAGCATGAAGCAGTTGGCTAGCCTGCGAGAGGCTCAGGTCAGCGGAAACTGTACGGAAATCCGACCGCGTTTCGTATTCCTGTTTGCTGATCGTCTTGAAGAAAATCAGACGTCCGGATAGCTGAATATTGATTAAGGCAGTCTTCCATTGGGATGGACCGACCGGAACACGCCCAATCTCGATGGTGCCGCCATTGTCGATGCGGCCCAGGAACCCATAACCGAATTCCACACGGTTTATGAGTCGGCCTGAGAACTTGGCCAGGCGCCTTTGCTGCGTATCGATTAGGATCGTTCCGGCCAGGCTATGCACTACGCGAGCTTCGTACGTCGGCGGATTATAGCCGCGATTGGGAAGGAATTTGAGTCGGACGAGATTTCCCTCGACACCGTCGTAGTCATAAAGAAAAGCGTCCGGCATCAGGTGTATGAGTGTTTCGAGTTTCTGCTCATCATCGTCATGGGTTCGCTTGAGCTTCAGTAGTTGGCTGGGATCATGCAAAAGGCTCTCTATGCGCGCATCGTCCTTTTGCCGCTGGTCAGGGTCGAGCGGGGTGCCGTTGATTGCAAGTAAACGATAGAAGGGGCCGTCTTTGGTCTCTACCTGCTCTTCCGTGAGAGTCTGATTCCCCTCCCGTTTGTCGATCAGATACATCCACTTCCGCTGCTGCGCGCGATCCACCAGTTCATTGGCCGCAACCTCATGAATGAGTTCGGCGGCAGACAACGGGAAACCTTGACCTTGCGCGGCAGCGGCGAAACGAAGCACCAACACGCATAGGATCGCGGGCCGGCTTAGATTCACCGAGTTCAAAAGCATATCGATGTCCTCGCTTATAAGTGCATTGCCTTCTCTTGGCCGAATCCTCTTTACTGCCTGGGTCGGTTCCATGAATCCAGCAGTCAGTCGTCCCCCGCTTGTTGCAGAAGCGCACGACTGCTCGGCTTGGCGTCGCCGAATCGGTCACAATGACGCTCAGCTGGAACCAACCAAACGGATTCGTGTCTTTGCTATGGATAGATCAAGGCGACTCCCACTTCCCTGGCTCCGATGTCGAAGCTGCTGCGGTTCGCGTAGCCACGAGAACTTGACGCGCAGCATGATTGATCGCGTGCAACTGACACCGGACGTCATCGGAGTCAACGCCCTTGCCCTTCGCCAACCGCTCGGCGAGATCCCGCAGCAAGCAAACGATTTGCTCAGCATGCAAGCAGCTTCCGCTTGCTCCCGCGTTCATCGCGAAGCTGTTCTCTGTTTGACGCATTCACTACTTGTCCACGAGGAGTTCACACACTGCGCACGATAAAAACAACCAACAGAATCACTACAAGTGTGCCAATCAAACCGTAACCTAACATAATCCCTCCTGGTCGGAAAATGTGCAGATCTGACCAAGTATGCTGAACGACGATGAGCTTCCGCTGCTCAGTATTGCTCACGGCGACTGATTTGAAGGATTGGCTTAAGCTGCCGGTGCGTTCGAACCGAGCGTCTTCATGTGATCCAATGTGACCAGACAGCTATCTTCGCCAGTTCTATCATGTTGAGTGGTGAAAGTGAGAACGACCCGTTTAAAGCGCAGTCCACCTTCCTTTTACTAGAGTGAGGTTCAAGATGGAAACCCTCTTGATCGTCCTTGTGGTACTGTTTTTGCTCGCTGGTGGGGTTGGGGATACTCTCGTTGCGCGGCTAGCGCGATCGCAGGATGAAAGCGTAGCCCCGCCGATCCTATTTGTTGCGTTTATGAAGGTTCGCAGAATCGAAGAGATCCCCGAACCCTATTCAGGTTCCCCGAACCAAGTCAGCCCGCCTGAAAGTGGTTCTCTAGTTGGAATCTCCGGAAAGCCGCGCGTCTAATGCATCCAAATGCGATCCTGCACGAAGTTCAGCAACTCTACGATGTGAGTGATCGTCTTAACTCTCTGGCGGGGCAACATCCCCTTGTCTCAGAAGCGCTCATCTCCATCTCTGGGAGTGTTCGTAATACAGCAACTCTGTTGGAGGTGTTGGTCGCGATGAAAATAACGCGACGCTCCGGACTAGATCCAGCTATTACGTGAATCGCCCGTCGTTGTCTAAAAGCTTAGTTTTGTGGGATTGCAGCGCGCAACTAATCGTGGAGAACGACATTCAGGAGTGAACTATGAACCTGCAGTCCTCTCTTGCCATAGTCAAGGAATCCCAACTCCCTGAATCTGTTCATGAAAAAACTTACTCGGGACCGGGTAGTGCCTATCATCTCGGCGAGCGTTTCCTGGCTGATCTTGGGGATTACAGTCTCGGGGACTCCCTCCTTGCCGAAGTGAGCCAGCAGCAGCAAGAGCCGAGCTAGTCTCTTTTCGCTGGAATTGAAGAGTTGGTCTACCAAGTCCTCTTCGTACCGGATGTTTCGAGCCAGGAGATACGTGACGAACAGATCCGAGAAGGCGTGCTCTCGGTGAAGCGCCAGCATCATTGCCTTCTTATCGATTTGCAGAAGTTCGCAGTCCGTCATAGCGGTTGCGGATCCCATGCGTAACGGCTGCCCAGCCAGACCACCTTCTCCGAAAAACTCTCCCTCGCTCAATATGCCCAGGGTTGCTTCCTTGCCGATCTTGGATACCACAGTGAGTCGGACCTTGCCGTCCTGAATGTAGAAGATTGCGTCAGCCTCATCCCCCTGTGTGAAGATGGTTTTCTTCTTGAGAAAGGCCACAACTTTCCTACCCTCGCCGATGGTGGCAAGGAATTTCCTTGGGTCGAAGTCGCGCGTTTTATCGGTCCATTTGGTTGCAGGTACCAAAAGCAATCTCCCGTGTGCGAAGCTACACGTTTTGATATCTTGTCAAAGTTATAGTCACGAAAGATGTTCATTATTGCTCACAATCGGCAAAACCGACTGGCGGGCTGAATGAAGCGTGCGATTTAGCCTAATGTGTTGAAAATGAGCAATATTGAGCATTTTGCGGCTATGGAGCGTTGCATTATGTCGAGGCGAAAAGCAAGGAACTAACTCCGGAACAGATATTGTCCGTATCGTGTCCTACTTGTGGGGCAGCGACTGGGGAAGGCTGTGAAACTGCATATGGGTGCCCTGCGCACCGAGCCTCACCGAGATCGGAAACTCTCCGCAGCTGAGGCTGTGGAAACCAAAACCAACACACGATAGCAGCCTTGCCAGCCTTAAGGACTGACTCCATGGATCAGGAGACGTGATGAAACTTTCCGACACGATTGGATTGGTGCTTGAAGGGTAGCCGGCTCAGTGGAAAACGCCCAACATGTAAGCTATGAGAAGAACCAACAGTATGGTGCCCAGCCCTATGCCCGCACCCCCTCCATAGCCCCAGCGGCTATTACCGTAGTACCCTCCGCCGCCCCCTAAGACCAACACCAAGATAATAATCAGTATTAACATGTGCACTTTCCTTTCGTTCAAGCTTCGGGTCAGCAGTGATCCCGCGCGTCCTCAATGCGATGCGTTTCACCGTGATGGCCCTCAGCGTGTCTCAGTTCTCGCAGTCGTTCTCCGATCGCCTCACGAGCCAACACAATCCGTACCCGCCGTTTCTGCAAGTCCAGTTCCACTAGAGCGATTATGTTGAGGTTGGCCCACACTTCACGTCGACTAGAAAACATAGAGCACTCTTCGAATAAGTCTTCAACGATTCAGACCGCGTCCCTAATGGGTCTGCTCAATATTGATCACTACCCGAGACAGACTCCGTACGTGAAAAGTGTTGCACGCTCGCTTGAACTCTGCCGATGACCGTTGATGGTTCGCTTCCACAGGCCCGGAAAACTTGCTGTGCAAACACCATCCAAAAAGAAGATGTGGCGCAGCGAGTGGAATAGCTAGCTTTCCTGTATACGAATATACGGCTGCGCCACCAGAGGAACAGAGCGACCGTGGGCCGCACGGTTCCTTCATATCTGCTAAGAACATTAGAACGGTAGCCAAGTTGGTGACTGCTCAAAATTGCTCAGGTTTCGGAATAATTCGCGCCCGTGACGTCGTGGGGGACTGTGGGTAAGAAGAAAACCAAGAAACAATCGGCCAAAGCGACACTCGCCGATGTCGTCAAGGAAATGGCGAAGCCGAGAGTCGCTACGTCTGCAAGAGAGTAGAGTTCCGTTTTCTAGTCGTGGAGAACGATGTTGAGCAGTGAACTGTGAACATGCAAGGCATCGCCAGCGTGATAATCAATGAACCCCAATTTCCTAAACCTGTTCATAAAAAAGCTAACCCGCGAGCGAGTTGTACCCACCATCTCCGCCAGAGCCTCTTGACTGATTTTGGGAACAGCAACTTCGGGCTTACCTTCCTTGCCGAAATGGGCCAGCAATAGCAATATCCGGGCCAGTCTTTTTTCACTGGAATTGAAAAGCTGGTCAACCAAATCCTCCTCGTATCGGATGTTCCGTGTCAGCAGATATGCCACGAATATATCGGAAAATGCGTGTTCCTGGTGAAGCACTTCCATCATGGACTTCTTGTCGATTTGCATCACATAGCAATCGCTCATTGCGGTTGCCGAGCATAAACGGAGTGGCTGCCCCGTAAGGCACCCTTCTCCGAAGAAATCACCCTCGTTCAGAATGCCTATGGTGGCTTCCTTTCCGTTCTTTGACACAACTGCGAGTCTTACCTTTCCTTTCTGTATATAAAAAACAGCATCGGACGACTCGCCTTGAGAAAAGATCGTCTGCTTCTTGGCAAAAGCTACGATCTTCCTGCCGCCGTCGATGGTCGAAAGGAATGTCTTGGGATCGAATTGGCTGAGTTTCTTAGCCGCCACATAGGGACCCATGAGTTTCGCACCGCTAGGCCAATTATCATATACGAATCTTGATGGTCTGTTGGGCAGACCACATATGCAGAAGTTTTTTTGTTCGTACGCCCTGATCTCGGACCCTCTTTTGGAGCAGCCGGAATCGTATAATTTCCCAACTAACGCGAATGTCTTGTTTCCCAGACTATGAGGGCTAGTCATACCCGCATCTGGGACAGTTTTCGGTTCTGGTTCGTGGCACTCAAAGACCTCCAAATCGCGCAATCCGGTCAGCGGACCAATGCCACCGGAAAGGCAGTCAGCAACATAATACTTCTATCGATCTCCGATAGTGACTACAGCTCACTTCGTCCTCATCTCGAATACGTCAGCCTGCCAAACCATCGAGTGCTTCACGAGGCTGGTGGAAAGCTGGAATTTGCGTATTTTCCGAATCGAGGTTTGATTTCTCTTGTAGTCGTAATGAAAGATGGAAAAACCGCCGAAGCCGGCATCGTTGGGAATGAGGGCTTTACAGGAACACTGGCGGCCGTTGGCCTGAGCAGGGGCTCACTTCAAGCGGTGGTACAAATTACGGGCGATGGGTTTCGCGTAGCGGTCGCAGCGTTGCAAAATACTTTGGAATCCGCTCCACACCTTCAATTGATGTTGAGCCGCTATGCCGCTATTCGTGGTATGCAAATTGCCCAAACCGCCGCGTGCAATCGGCTGCACGATATTGAGCAGCGTCTTGCGCGGTGGCTGCTAATGACTCAGGATAGAGTGGATTCAGAGTCGCTGTCCATCACTCATGATTTTATCGCAACGATGCTAGGAACAGATAGATCTACCGTGAGCTTGGCCGCCAGTATTTTGCAGAGGAAGGATCTCATCGAGTACACCCGTGGCGCAGTGAAGATCGTGCACCGCAAGAAACTTGAAGATTCCGCCTGCGAGTGCTACGGGGTTATCAGACAGTACGATGGCGAGCTTGGCTTGAAATCCCGAAAGTGAAGACTCACCCTGCGCTGTAATACGATGGCGGCAGAGGCAAGCAAAGTGAACACGCGACGGCGTTGCATCGTGGCCCTCCGCGTTTTTCACATTGTAACTGAACCCCGGGCCGTGCCGCTGACGAAACTAGGCGTTAGCACTCAGAACCCGGGTAATGAGTGTAATGGCGATGCTACCCCAATAATCCTTTTGAGACGGCGCCGACGCTTTGATTGAGTTGCCGTTGCAGTGACTGCTAGGCGTGACAGGAAACTGCTCAAAATTAATCAGATGGGAATCCTGACCTATTCGGTTTTCGTAACAAACACGATCGACCCACATCGCGACCACTGGATCGCCGCAGACTTGCTCCAACATCCGGAAGGGAAAGCACGCCTCCAAAGCGAAAGCTCCAACCTAGGCCAATGATAGAAGAGCCATAGCTTAATCGTGTTTCAATGGAGAGCCAAACCATCCTAAATACCCTGGAGGAAGCCTCGAACAGGCTTCCTCCTCAGGGATTAGCAAGTTCAGCGGGTAGTTGTACCAGCCAGCTCGCGATCTGTTTTCTCCGTATCAACGGAAGATTCTCCCGTGGAAGAAACATCCTCTCCACCGGCGGACTTCAAAACTTCCTTGGCACGCATGATTTCCCCCGTCGTGTCGCAATGCACGGAGAGGAGAAGTCCGCCCTTCTGCAGGCAACCCTCGTATCTCTTGGCTTCGAATTCCGGAATGCCCATCCCGATAAGAGCGCCCGTAACCCCACCGACTGCTCCTCCAGCGCCCAGCCCGGCCAGACCTGCCATAATCGGACCGGCGGCTATGAACGGGCCCAGGCCAGGGATCGCCAACAGACCGATGCCTGCCAGCAGTCCGAGGGTGCCGCCAATTACGCCACCTGCGGTCGCCCCTACCGCTGTACCTTCGGGTGCTTTCGTCTCTTTTTCTGTTCCCATGTCCTTGGCTCCGCCAAGACTCTCCGGCAAGAGCGCGGACATATCAGAAGTCGGAAAGCCCGCTCTGACGAGCGCATCCATAGCATGTTCCACAGCAACACGAGTTGAGAAAATTCCAAATACTCCTACTTTTTTACCTGACATTTGTCTGTTCTCCTTTGAGTTAAAGCTGGTTTTGATTTCTGCTCGCTTATTGTGACGGTGTAGTTTCGACTTGATTGGTTACGTTTTCCGGTCCGAAACGCTCACGGCCTTAGCTTCCAAGTTGCACTTCTCTTCTTCCGACCGTACTGGCCTGCGAAATGTAACGTTGCCGCCCTGCGTGGCGGTGGCGGAAGGCGCCTCTTCATGAGGGTACATCGGGCGGCCCCGGCGAAGTGATCACTCTTGCTCAGAAGACTGACGGTGTGCTTGCTAGTCGAATCGCCAGAAAACTCTCACGGTCCGAATCGAAACCAGCTAGAGATCAAATCAGGAGACTGTGCAATGTTGACCAGTCTTGGCCCAAAATATCTTCGATCATCATGTTCTTGGGCTGTCCAAAAGGTTTCACACGTGGGTTGTGCGCTGCCTGATTCAGATCAGAACTTAGCGGGTAATCCCGGTGGGAGATGCACAATCGCCGAGAAAGAAGGTGTTCATCATGGCTACGGATCTCAACTCTTGCCATCCCAGCGATGGCATTGAAGCATTGAATCGATTGCCCAGGCTAGCAGAACCTTTGCTGCAAATCGACTTGGAACGAGAGCTGCAGCAACTGCGGCAAGAGGACTCCTGGCAGCGGGAAACTGGGCGGAGTTCCACAACCCTGGCAAAATATCCAGATTTTCGAATCGTTCTGATACTGATGAAGGGCGGCACACAAATGCGCCAGCACAGAGCCGAGGGGAGGATATCGATTCAACAATTGAAGGGGAAGGTCTGTGTACATTTGACCGGTCGAGACGTGAATCTGTCGACCGGTTACTTGTTGGTATTGGACTGCGGCGTATTGCACGACGTGGAAGCGCTAGAAGAGAGCGCCCTACTCCTGACTCTCTCTTGGCGAAGAACGAAGAGTGACGACGCGGAGTCCTTTTCATCTACTCAGCGGGACATAGACGAAAAAGCTGTGTCGCGAATGGATGATGAAGGTGGCGCCCCTGATACTGCCGCGAACCCGCACGGTTGTGGCAAGGCAGACTGATCCGGGCGGCTAGACGTATTTTGTTTATCTTTCCAGTGAGATGCCTACCTCATCGTAACCGTTCGTTTGAAGCTTCATGGGCTAGTCGATATATTCCTCTTTTAGTTTCGACGAAAGTGTCCAATATTGATCAGTTTTTGCAAACCGGGGACTGTAGTATCTGCTCATTCAAGTCACTAACGCGAAGACGGGGGTTGTCATGGGTTAGTGTGAACTCAACATTCAGCCCTCACGACGGCCCCTTCCTTGTTTACGGAAAGAAGGTCTGAACTGGAGTGTTTGTGGCCTCGGAGGATTCATGGAGAATATTGCCGAGTTGATCCAAAGGCTACTTGAAATCCAAAGTGGCGGAAGACAAAGAAGCCCAACGCTGATCACGGAAGATGAACGATTAATGGATGGTCTGCAGAAGAGAAGCCTGGCAGGAACGCCCGCACAAACAACAAAGCTGAGCCAAGATCGCTTGGGGCGGGTGTCGGCCGACTCTGCCAGTATCTGACCTCATTTCTGCATTTTCTTGTCGGCTTGTCGACGATACGATCGTCTGGAGGGTACCAAATGAGATCCAAGAAGACAGGGGCACTTCTGGGTGTCCTGTTCAGCACCGGCCTCTATCTGCTTGACAACCTCCGCGGGCGTCTACCGGACAACGTGGACAACATCAGAGGCAGAGTCAGGGAGACATATCAAACCGCGTCAGACCGTCTGGGCCGCGCCACCAACGCTCTTAGCGGCAAAGAAAATTCGCAAATATTCGGCAAAGTTGGTGCTGTGCTGATCGGAGTGGGCATCGGTGTGGGGGTCGGCCTGCTATTCGCCCCAGCCAGCGGTGAGGTAACGCGAGCCGACATCGTTGACAGGGTCTCGACTTTCGGCGAAAGAATCCGTGACCGCAAACGGAAGCCGCAGCGGGCAACCGGGACTGACGGAGACTAAGAACGCGCATACATCCGTACACCTTCTGAGACAAGGGGACGTTGCCCCGCCAGCAACTCAACCTGGATCGCGTGTCGAGCATCGCTTTATTTCGACACCGAGACAGATCATGCCGTCGGATTCCGGTCATCGAGCAAGCAGATCGACATGGCCGCCTATGCGATCGAAACAGCCGCTCCGATGCTGGGGAGGGACACATCCCCGCGGCTTTTGCTTAGGGACCCCTCACCGGCGGATGGTCTTCCGATCAGCGCCCGGAATTCCTGCGGCAGTCTTCACGAGCGGCAAAAGTGCCGCCGGCATATTGCACCGGCGGCCTCGAAGCTAGAACCACTTCGACATTTATGAGGACGGCTCTATGTGATTCGAACCGCCCTGAGGCCTAAGCCTGCTTTTTCTGCTCTGGAGTGTGTTTCTCTTGCTCGGACTGCGGACTCTTGGGCTGTCCGCTCGGATCCTGCTGTTTCTGCACTGGCTTGTCCTGCGGATCGCCATGTTGTGGATTGCGACTTTCTTGGGCTGCCATTGTTGTTCTCCTTATGCTCGTGTTTGTGTTGTTGGTAGTTCGTTTCCGATCGTGTTAAACCTGACTTAGGTGTTCAACCGGGTTAGCAGCGAGCGTTCGTACGATGAAATGGTTGGTTCGTAGGACCTCGCTCAGCAGTACTGAGCGCTTGGAACGGCGATGCATAGGCTGGACAACTGGAGCGGGCGTGAGGATCAAACGTCGCCGACCTGGCCGACACTAACCCAAGTCTGCCCCCAAAAGGCTGTCCGCCCGTTTCAGCGCACTCCTTTTGCATAAGCCTGCATAGTAGTGTCCCAACACCGGCGTGACTGTTCAAGTTTGCTCACTTCCCTGATATGTAGAAAAGACTTCGTATCGTAAAACGCTTTTCAAGTTCGTGTACTCTTTCAAGGCTGCTTTTACCAACACCCTTCATGCCTCTAATATTTGTTGGCAAGGGACATCGATCTGCTCCATCGTCGCCTCTCAAGAGGCTCGGCGCATCTTGGATTGTTTTGCGGCGATCCGATCGTCGGAGCTCTGTCTCGCCAGAAAGAAGTCGACTACTGTGGGTGGTTGTCGTTTTGAGCTTGAAGTGCCTTCTCGTGCTCTTCCCGGCCGCTCTCAGAACCGGCACCCGTCTTGGCTACTCTCCGTGGTGTCTTTCCTGTTCGGCCGGAACCTTTAGGCCATCCTATGCCCGCCGAAGGCTTACCTTCGTAGTCCCATAGCCAGTCTCCGCGCGATCCTCTAGTCTGATTCCTAGTTTACCGGCCGTCTGAGTATCAAGCTGCCCCGTGACTGAAAGATTCTCAGCCTTCTGAAATTCGCGAATGCTCGCCCGGGTCCGGAGACCGATGACACCATCGACCTTCCCGCGATAATGTCCGCTACCCTGCAGAGTTTGCTGCATCTGCTTGACATCGTCCTGGTGCTCGACTGCCGGCATTTCTTCGCTGAGGTTGACTCCCGAAGCGAGCGGCATCGGGCGTGGTTCTGAGATCCCCGTCGTCAGCAACATGGAGACAATAGCAGCCAATGCGGCTTTGCTGACTAGAAACATTCTTCCTCCTTTATTCGCACACTGGGGCGCCAGCCCAGGGCTCCGAGCCCCGAAGTGTTTCTGTGCCTTCGGGGGCTTCAGTAGTTTCGCCGAGCTTCTCTTGCAACCAGTACCTTACCGACGCCACAGAGGATGGCGCTGGAGTAATCAGTCGCATCGCAAAACGCAGCAGTAATGCTGCTGAGGATTCCTGACTAATACAACTCAACGCCTCCAGAGACACCCTGGCTAACGGTTGCGACGATCTTTGCGATAGGCCTCACCGCAGGGAGATTGCTCGGGTGGACGGGTAAAGCGTAAGGTAGGGTAACGACCCCCTATTAGTCCCCCGCATCTTTACGCTTGCACAAGAACGCCGCGAGTATCGCCACTCCAGCGCAAACCAGATCAATTGAGGCGGAGCTGTTCTCTGCTACGGCCACAGAACTCGGGTGAGCGCTGCGGGACGTGCCGGATGACGACTGTTGCTGCGATTCATCCGGGCAGCCCGCGCAGATCAAGCAAAGCAGAATGAGTGGAGCGAGTGCAGCAAGTTTCAATCGTGCAGTCTTTCCTGTGGCCCTTCGGAACCGATATACCCAGTCGGGCTTCGCCGCCATGTCGTCTATCAGTCGAGCCTCTGATGCAACATCGAGGCGGAGGGTAGGAGAGACGTTTCTAGACATCTGGGTATGATGCTGCACCAGTCTCTCAACAGGAGTGCTGGCATCATCTTCAAAGGCGTCAGTAAAAGGTACATTTAGACAATCCATGCTCGGGATTACATCCGGTATCCAATCAACCCGTTTTGCCATTGCCGGAGGCCCTCCTGGTTCTTCAATCCGGGGTCATCCCGAAAGAGTTACTTGTTCAACTCAAAGCTTAGTCGCGGGATAACAGCGGAACTGTACAGAAGTGCTCACGTTGATGACATTTGTGATCTAGTCACAAGTTGTGGTGACTCGAAAGAAGGCTCGCTCATAGCGTGATTGTCGGGGGCCCCTCGATACTACACACGAACCTCGGCGTGAAGCGCTTGACCATTTGCCGGATGCATCGACCTCGTGTGGCCGGGCCCCGAGACGCAAAAAGCAAACGGGGCGGCAAAGCCACCCCGTTTCCCCACTTGCGGCCTCGCGGTCCCCCGACCGTGACGCGTCGCAATTCCTATGCATGGACAATGTATTGGCGTTCGCGGTGAAAACCGTGAGAATCGGTTTGACCGCGCCCTCGATATGCTCTTCGCCCTTTGGCAAGAATCCGTTCGATCAACTCGTCCACTCTTCCGTTCCAAGACTTTCCTTCGGCGGCCTCGTCCACTCGGAGGTTCTGTCCGAGCGACCCGATCGATGAACCAGTTGAAGAATGACACTTTAGCCCAGCAACTCTCTGTTCACAATTGCTCACTATTAAAACTGGTGGAGACTCCATACTTCTCACGGCCCCAGAAGTAACTAGTTCCAGCATCCGCTACTCGCGACTAAGTCACTTCATGAACCGATTCGGACAATCGGTTTCATCGATCTCTGCACAAGAAGACGCTTTTTTTTACGCAGTGAGCAGTTCTGCACAGCAATGCGGAAAGCAAATGAGCGAATGTGGTTAGGACTGAAGCGAGCGACTTTTGCGATCAGACCGGACGACCTACTCCGGACGCAATCAGTCTCAGAATTAAGACGCTCACAAAAGAGCGAAGCGAGGGTGACATGCTTTGGACTGTTTTTGTTGTTCTTTTGATTTTATGGCTTCTGGGTTTCAGTTTGCATGTGGGCGGTAGTTTGATCCACTTGCTGCTAGTTCTTGGGTTGGTGGTTTTGGTCATCAACTTACTGAGTGGACGACAAAGTGCGGTTTGATATTCGCTCAGAAGGTTGGGCGGAGACGGCGAAGCCCACCAGCAAGCGACGAGAGCCGCTGGCAGCCGACACAGAGTTGCGTTTGCCCCTAATCAAACAAGGCAGGCAGGTATGAGCCATCTATTTGACGGTTTACAAAGATCGGAATTCGAACATCCTGGAATTGATTTGTCGACGTTGTCGGCGACTTGGTTGCTGCAGTTTCCCCAACATCAGACGATCGCAGAGCCAGCAACTCAATTTCCTTTCGCATTCCCAGCAGTGCCGCCGCCTGCGACCGCGGCTGACTCTCATGTAGCAACCGAGCATCCGCTAAATGACGATCGTTTGGATCCGTTCGCAAAATTCCAATCTCTTCAGGTTTTGGCTCCTCCTCAAAGCCGGCTGGTATGCCTTACGGACGAAGAAAGTCTGGCGGCAGAAAAATTCCATTTTCTGGGAGTCCGGTTGCGACAGCTCCAGCAGAACCGGATTCTCAAGAAAGTCCTGATCACGAGCACAGTTGCTCGAGAGGGCAAGAGCACCGTGGCTGCCAATCTTGCTTGTACCCTAGCTCGAAGAACACAGCAGAGGATCTTGCTATTGGAAGGAGACCTGCGGGCTTCGGCTTTAACGCAGATGTTCGGAGTGGGCAAGATTCCGGGCCTCTGTGAATGGCTCCAAGGCGAGCGCGGCCCCGTGACCAGCATCTATTATCTCGAAGGCCCAGGTTTCTGGATCCTACCAGCAGGTAGCTCTCCGACAAACTCTCTCGAAACCCTACAGTCAGGAAGACTTCCTGCGCTCATGGATCAGTTGACCGCCTGGTTCGACTGGATCGTCATCGATTCTCCTCCCGTGCTACCCCTCGCCGACACGACCATCTGGATGCGGCTGGTGGATGGAATCCTGTTAGTTACGCGTCAGGGTACCACTGAGAAGCAGCAACTACAGAGAGGACTCGAGGTGCTCGACCCCACGAAGCTGATTGGTACATTGCTGAACAGCTCTACGAACACAGCCCATAGCGACTACTACCGTCACTACCGTCCACCCACTTCTTCGCAGCCGAATGGCGGTTCGACAAAATGATGAACTCCAATCGATCCCGCCGTTCTCGTCGTTTCATGTACACGTCGGTGAATGTGCAAGGCCCATATCGCATTGACAATCAATGTCAATCATTTGCCGCTGCCTCAGGCAAGCGGATGCGGGACCGGCGGAGGAATTCGTGAATCTCCGACACTCGGGCAATGGTTCCAATCTCGCTGTCTCTCTATTTGAGTCGGTACCAGTAGAGGAACGTGAGGTTCTGAACGAGGGAACCTTTAAGCGGATGATCTCCATCGAGCGCAAGAGAACAGGGCGTTCTCGAAAGCCGTTTCTGCTCATGCTGCTGGACACGGGTAACTGCCAAGATTCGAAAAAGAAGAAGGAAGCCCTGGACAAGATCCTGGCCGCTCTGCTCGCATCCACCAGGGAAACCGACGTAACCGGCTGGTACAGGGACCGGGGCACTGTTGGCGTCCTGTTTACAGAGCTTGCGATCGATGACAAACATTCAATCCTTGGCACCATGCTCACCAAGGTGAGCACTGTGCTGCAAGATAACCTCACGTTCGAGCAATTTAATCAAATCAGCGTCTCGTTCCACATCTTTCCTGACGATTGGGATCATGACATCTCAGGGCGTCCGAGCAATCCGACTTTGTACTCTGACTTGTCGAGCCGCGACAGTACCAGACGCGTTCTCAACGGAACAAAGCGAATGATGGATATTGTCGGCAGCACCGTGGCGCTGATCATTTGCATGCCTTTTTTCTTGATTATTGCGCTGGCGATCAAAGCGTCGTCCAGGGGCCCTGTTTTTTTTAGACAACAACGGGTGGGACGGTATGGTAAGCGCTTCACGTTCCTGAAATTCCGGTCGATGTACGTCGGCAATGACCCTAGCGTTCACAAACAATATGTGACGAAGTTTATCGCCGGCCAGGCAGAGCGGAATCCGTCGAACGGGAATCGTTCGGATGCATACAAGCTTACACACGATGACAGGGTCACGCGAGCAGGAGCTTTTCTGCGGAAAAGAAGCTTGGATGAACTGCCGCAGTTCCTGAATGTTCTAAAGGGAGACATGTCGCTGGTCGGCCCACGCCCGGCAATTCCCTACGAAGTGGCGGCTTATCAGACCTGGCACCGTCACCGGGTGTTGGAGGTCAAGCCCGGGATTACCGGGATGTGGCAGGTGAACGGTCGAAACCGCGTCAAATTCGATGACATGGTCCGGCTGGATCTGCGATACGCCAGATCGTGGTCTCCCTGGCTCGACATCAAGATCCTCATGCGTACACCGCGCGCAGTGCTCATGGGTGAGGGTGCGTATTGAACTGCGTTGAACCAGGCTACGAAGGCATCAGTTGCGACTCATCGGGGCGTGAAACAAATGGGAACTACTAACGACATTGGATGGAACACAGCAGGCCCGGCAGCAGAGTTGGCCAGTTTCGGGGCTCTGTCGATTGACAACCATGTCGAAAATATCAACGCGCGCGCCTTTGAGATCGATCCCCTCCACGATTCTCGCTGGACAGCATTGCTCGACCGTCATCCGCGAGCTTCCGTATTTCACAGCCCAAACTGGCTGCAGGCATTACGTACAACGTACGGTTATGTACCCGTCGTCGTAACCACTTGTCCTCCCGGCACAAGCATGACGAATGGACTTGTCTTCTGTCGCATCAAGAGCTGGTTGACCGGTCAACGTCTTGTGTCCTTACCATTTTCCGATCACTGCGAACCGTTGGTCGACAGTTCGGACGAGCTTGATGACCTGCTCTCGTACATGCGGCGCAGCGTTGACAAAGATAGATGGAAATCCATCGAGATCAGACCGCTTTCCCAGGAGCCGAGCGGCCAGACGATGCTCGCCAGAGGCATGGCCTATTGTTTCCATCGTCTGGATTTGGGACGAAGTGCGCAGGATTTGTTTCGTGGCTTCCATAAAGACTGTGTTCAAAGAAAGATTCGACGTGCCGAACGCGAGAATCTGAAATATGAAGAGGGAACATCGGAGAACTTGCTTCAGGAGTTCTACCGGTTGGTCGTCCTGACCCGCCGACGGCAGTGTTTGCCACCCCAGCCTCTGAAGTGGTTTCGAGCCTTGATCGCGGCTTTTGGCAAGGATCTTCAGATTCGATTGGCCTCCAAAGATGGCGTGGCGGTTGCCGGTATTCTCACGCTTTCGCACAAGAAATCGATGGTCTACAAGTACGGTTGCAGCAATGCCAAGTTCAACCGGTTCGGAGGAACGCCGCTCCTGTTTTGGAAGGCCATCCAAGAAGCCAAAGACAAGGGTTTTGAGGAGTTTGATCTAGGACGCTCGGACACAGACAACCTTGGGCTCATCGCCTTCAAGGAACGCTGGGGCGGACAGAGAGCCCTACTCCATTACTGGACCTATCCCCACCGTCCCAGCCGTCCAGCGGCTAACTGGAAGAAGAGCTTAGCTAGGCGCGTGGTTTCCGCAGCTCCAGATCTTGCGCTTATGGAGGTTGGCAAGCTGCTTTACCGACATATCGGATAGCCCGAAAGCCAGGTCGGGCTTGCTTTTTTTGACGGGACCCGGTCTGCGCTCCCGGTGCTCCTAACTATGAGCAATTTTGAGCAGAATTGATGGAATCCTCGCCTGTATAAAGCCCAAGATGGCCACCAACAGCACTCTACTCTGCATCCACCGGGACCCGGCCCAATTGAGTTTACTGCACGAGCACGGATACGAACTGCTAACCGCAACCAATGGTCACGAAGGTCTGCAGCTTTTCATGTCGCAGCCGGTGGATGCAATCGTGCTCGACTACCAGCTAGGCCTTTTGGATGGCGGGGTTGTGGCGGCTGCGATCAAGAAGATCAAACCTGAGGTTCCCATCATCATGCTGGCCGAGGCCATGGAGCTGCCGGTTGCTGCGCTGAACTCTGTGGATGCGCTCGTGGCAAGATCCGACGTGGCTCACTCCCTCGTGTCGACCGTCCATTCGCTTCTGGATTGGGAGCTCCCCCGCGGTTATAAAACAAAGCTAAGGCCTGAAGTGCCGGGAGATTTCCGTCATCCCCGCAAGCCATGGGACGGGGTCGAACGCCGGCGCTCAACTGTTCTCTACTGAGCGACTGACGACAGCGATCTACAGCTACTAGGGCGGGACTCCGCTGAAAAATAAGAGTCTCCGTCTGCCGAACACCTCACTTCTTGAAATAACCATGGGGCCTCGGCGGATGAAAACCTCACTCTCAAGAGCCACCGGACGACCCTAATATAATCTCAGGCCGTGATTCTGCCTTCTTGGAACCCGGATGGGTTTTCACCACAGATTCGAGTGATCACCGGCAACAAGCGGCTGGGCCGTTCGTTCCTGGAAACGAAAGCATCCACAATACTCAATGCAGGTTCTGGGATCTCGTCGTCACTGGAAACCATCACGATTGGAACCTGTGGCCTGAGGCGTTTAATTTCAATCGCGACCTCATGCCCATTCATCTCGGGCATGTGGTAGTCGACAATCACGGCAGCAACCGTGCAAAGTTTGGCAATTTGTAAGCCTTGCCAGGCAGAGGCAGCAGTGAGCACCTTATATCCACGTCTTTCGAGCAGCGCTGTTTGGTAACGCAGCATCCCGTCATCGTCGTCGATGCATAGAATCGTCTTACATCCTGGGTAATTAAACATCAACGGTCTCCCTACATCACGATGATCGACGATGTGCGCCGGCAAGGCTGGTCAAAGTTGCACACCTTTCGCGACAATTGTTGTGAGAGGTGGGGTCTCTGGTAAAGATGCTTCGATATGAGCGGCCTCTCACACCCAACCAGCGGAGATGATGCGAGGAACCACGGCCCAATCTCCCAATCACTCCCATTCCATCAAGAGCTCGCAGAAATCTTTGTTGACAGGACCGCCTAAACGATAGCGCTGGCTATCCTGCCCGCGAGTGCTGGCTTGGCTTTCACGCGACCTTGCTGGTTTTCTTTGCCGTCGTTCGCGCAGTTCGTGCCTTTTTCCTAAATGCCGCGGCAGGTTTTCTTGCCTTGGCCTTGGCCTTGGCCTTGGCCTTGGCTTTAACCGCAGATGATAATTCCGGCTTGGACTGTTTGGCAGTGCGATGGTGGCCATGGTGCAACGGTAGGATGCGCGCAGCTTCTTCCTCTGTCCGCAGCTGAGCGTCTTCATTTTTGTGGCGCTCGTCCTCAAGGTATGCCGGAATCGTTTTCGTTGTCATGGCTACAGTGTCGCAAACCCTCCCTGTTCAGGCTGTTCAATTTTGGCCACACGCTGACCGTGATTTGGTTCCAGAAGCACGAACGCTTCGACTTGCGGGGAGGTTGAAACAATCTGAGCAAATGAGCAATTTTGCACAGTCACGCGATTGCAGGGACATTAATATCCACGCTTGCTTAGTCGCGGCGTCCCGTGAGAAAGGGCGCCCTTTGGGGCAGGCACGAATTTGTGTCGACCAGGTTGGCATATCTTAAGGAGAACAACATGAAAAGGCTGATGGCAATTTGTTTCGCGCTGGCCCTGCTAACTTTCGGAGTGGCTTCGGCTCAAAACATGCAGAATGACGACATGCAGGCGGACGCGGCCAAGAAGGCGATTCAGGTCACGGGCAACATTAGCGATGACGGCAAGATGTTTGTCAGCGACAAGGATAGCCAGAGCTGGACCATCACCAATCCAGATGCAGTGAAAGGACACGAAGGACACCACGTCACCCTGACAGCGCAAGTTGACGCGGACAAGAGCGAAGTCCACGTCGTGTCGCTCAAAATGGCGAAGTGACCGCGACCGTGTTTTCTCTGTGAGCGTCGCACTGGCGGATGCCACCCGTCATCACACGAATGCCCGACCAAACAGAGCTGAGAGATTTACTTAAGACAGCGGACAGAAGCTGATCAAAATGGACCGTTTCAGATATCGACACACTTCCACAATTGTGCTGCTGGCTGCGAGCACGGTTTTATTACTCTGTTTAGCTGCTACGATCAGCGCGCAGCAGCAAACTTACATCGTCTCTGCCAATCATGTTCTGGACGCCAACGGAAAAATCTACTATATCCATGGCGTGGATCGATCGAGTTTTGAGCGAAGTCCGTCAGGTGATGGGCATTTCACGCAAACCGACTTCAACAACATCGCGGCGTGGGGCGCCAACACAGTCCGCATCGCGACAAATCAGGATTTTCTGCTCGTTGATTCCTCATGTTTCGCTCCATCTTATTTGGTCGGCGATCTTGATCCGGCAGTGATGGCTGCCCACAAGGCTGGCCTGAACGTTATCTTCGACCTGCACTGGAATGATGGTGGTGTGTCGGGGACCTGCGCCGCTGGCCAGAAGAAAATGGCTGATACCCGATCCCTGGCGTTCTGGCAGATCATGGCCAATCACTACAAGAATGACCCGAGGGTGTTCTTCGAACTCTACAATGAGCCTCAGGACATTTCTTGGGGTTGTTGGTTGAATGGCTGCACTACCTGCGGCTTAGCAGGTTGCAATACTTGGGTTGGCATGCAGCAGATGTACGATGCCGTGAGGCTCGCTGGCTTCAATAACTTGATCATTATGGGGGGTGTGAATTCGGCCTCCGACCTAAGTGGGGTGCCTCATCACCTTCCCTCGGGATTCAACATCGTTTACGCCACCCACGTTCACTCGTCTGAACCGCCTTCCAGTTGGTCCACCAGCTTCGGCTTCCTGACGTTCACCTACCCCGTGATAGCGACCGAGTTCGGAGACCACACATGTGAGTCGCGATACGTCACGTCGGTGCTCGACTATTTTGATGCGCCCGACGGCAATATCAGGAACCGGATGGGCTGGACCGGAGGAGCCTGGAACGATGCGGGCAACTGCACATTCCCGTCGGTCATTGCAGATTGGAATGGTACGCCGAATACCTTGGGCCGACCTGAGCACGATCATCTTCTCGGCTACAAGAATCCGGTTCCTCCACCGACTGGTCTCATGGCGACCGTACACTGAGGCCGCCAGGGTTACGGCAATTATCGTACCGACCGATTTGCGTCACTTCGACGATAACGTCACTTTCCAACACTCTCCTGGAGGGAATCACTTTGAGAAATGAAATGGCTTCCGAAAGCACCTTTCGGATTCCCAAGCTAGACCAGTCCGGGAGTGTTTGCGCCGTGATTTCCCTTACGGCGTCGTTTGGGGCTGGGAAGGGATGGTCTCCTGGCCCGCTCGTTGTCAGGGGGCTCGCCGGGCTCGACAGGTGGTTCTAGCTGGTTGCCGGTACGGGCACCAGCGCTTTCGCCATTGGGCGTCATCGTTGTCTCGTTATCGTCATGAAGAACCACGTTGAGAAGTGAGCTGTGGACATGTAAATTTTCCCCAACGTCGTAGTTGATGAAACCGAGCTTCCTGAACCGGTTCATAAAGAAGCTGACCCGCGAACGGGTCGTTCCTACCATCTCCGCCAGGGTTTCCTGGCTTAATCTCGGGACCGACATTTCGGACACACCCTCCTTGCCGAAATGCGCCATCAGCAGGAGGATTCGTGCAAGTCGTTTTTCACTGGAGTTGAAAAGTTGATCGACCAGATCATCCTGATAGCGGATGTTTCGCTTGAGCAAATACTTTAGGAACATGGCTGACAATTTTGGTTCCAGATTCATGGCGTGCATCATCGCCTTCTTCTCGATATGCAGAAGCACACAGTCGGTGATCGCGATTGCCGACGACATGCGTATGAGTTGGCCAGCCAGACCGCCTTCTCCAAAAAAATCGTCTTGGCCCAAAATGCCCAGAGTTGCTTCTTTCCCGGCTTCCGATACAACGCTGAGCCGTATTTTCCCTTTTTGGATAAAAAACAGTCCATCCGTAGGATCGCCTTGGGTAAAGACCGAATGCCTCTTCCTGAAGGACAGCATCTGCCTACCTCTCCCAATGGTCGATAGAAAGGTGTGGGGATTGAAGTCGGGCTTCTTTTTTGCGATCGTGCTGTGAGTCGTCAGAAAACCATCCTTGTGGTGGAGATGTCGCCACCTTTAATTGTGGGGGATAAGGAAGTAGCTCCGCTGAGCAGTAACGCTCACAATGGACGATTCTCTGAGTCAGGGGGATCGTTGACGCTAACAAGCACGCCGCAAGCGGTTATGAGCCGTCTTGCTCAGATTCAATTCGTAAGTCAGCCTAGGGTATTTGAAGAGGACAATCCATGACTGGAACAGCCTGTGTCACTTTTTCCGGCTCGGTCGAAATGGTCGCAAAATCCGAGATTCCAAATACCCCGGAGACAGCCCAGATCGCGCTTGAAGGTGTCAATCAAGAGAGCAACATTATCACGATTGAAAATACGCTCACAGACAGGAGCGCCCACGAGGTTCATCTAAATCCCGGGGACAAAGTGGAAGTGACTGTCGATGTAAAGGCAGACGCGATTCAACCTAAGAGATGCAATTCCGGTGCGAGGTGAGAAATGCCGGACCGCAGCTTTAGGCTCATAAGAATGAGCTACCCATTGACGGGTATTTGCGAATCCTGCCAAAAGACATTCCTGTCCCGTACTGAGGACGCCACACAAGCGGAAAGGGAACTCAGGATCTCTTTCCACGAACACTCATGCGAAACCCGCGAGCAGGAACACAACACCGCAATCGACGACGCCCCATAGAGCGGTCACTGTTCTGGAGCTTAAGCGTGCGCCTTCGCCACGTAGGATTCACGTCAGTAATTGGCCGCGTAAGTGCTGGACCATTTCCTATTTCCTGACAGGAGGCACAATGATTCGAGATCGGGCGCTTAAGATTGTCTTGGTGTTGGTGGGATTGCTCTTTTTGGCTGGCATCTATCCTTTGACGCAATTGAACCAGCCGGAATTGGCACCGGAGCAAATGCTCGGTAGCGTCTATGCCACACTGGGACTCTTCCTGCTGCTTGCGTCACGTAACCCGTCAGCGAACCGCAGCCTGATCGCCTTCACTGCTTGGTCGAGCCTGATTCACGCCGCCGTTATGGCTGTGCAGGCATTTCGTAATGTGATCCCACGCGCAGACCTGCTGGGTGCCGTACTGCCGCTTGTTATCATCGCTGTGGTGCTGATCGTGCTCGCGCCGGCAAAGCTAAGGGTAGCTGGAGCCTAACCGGTTGGGCTACTCTAGTTTTACGACCAGACCCGGTAGTGGGCTACGTTGAATTTACTCAGATGGGCTTAATCGGAATGCAGCGTAAAGCCTTTCCTTGGCGATGAAATCCACTGCTGCAGCCGTTTTGATTCGCTCGACGTGGACAATCTCCAACCCCTCGCCGAGCGTAACCTCGCAGACATCTCCGGGCTTGGCCTGGCTCCGAGGCCATACTAGTGTGATCGGGCTGATGGCGACGTACTCGGGCAGTTTGTCCATGGTTTGAAGTATGACACATAACATGGGCACGCCCGGCTTCCCCATCTGGGCCTAGTGTTCGATAGAAAACTGTTCAAAAGTGACCAGTCGTTTGTATGGGGTTTGGGGCATTATCTTCGTGCCTATGAAGAAACTCAGCGCAAAACAAATGCTCTCCGTTGGCTGTCCTACCTGTGGTGCCAAACCTGGAGAGAAATGTAAGCTTGCGACTGGCCTGCCTCGCACCAATCCGCACCGCGACCGCAGGGTGATTGCGAAAGAACTTCACAGTGGCCCACTATCGACTGGTCGACGATTGAGCAGTGTGACTGGAGGATTACGCTACTTACTCTCGTTTCGGACGGCGAGAATTTTGGAGGGCTAAAGGCGCCTATGGGCCTCGGCGCAAAACTATATCCTTTAAGAACGAAACTTGGGCGGCGGCGCGTAAAACAGAGGGCACAGCCAGGTCAGGGGATGGTCTGGATCGCCGCGTTGAAGCAGGGTCTGCACAGATGCGGGAACTCTGGATTGCTGGTGTAAACGCCTTTGTGCTGCACTTCGTTGCAAGCGTCAAACGCAAACACGCCGGGCGTCCCCGCTGGGCTTAGTCTCACAGGCAAACTCCTTTCAAACCGGCATTACAGCGTGTGTCAACGAAACCCTAGGCGGCCCAATCTGCCGGGGGCTTTTCGACTTGCCAGAAATTCTCCGGACTATCGAACGCTACGCCCAGCAACCAACAGGCACCCTTAACCGTTGGGACGGCGGCCACTACCCTCGCCTTCTTCCTTGCACCGCTTGAGAGCAATTCCACCATTATCGGCGCTTCACTCTCCAAGCGTTCGTGAACAATGACGCCACAGCCATGCACATTGACCACCACCGTCTTGCATTCTTCACGAAAGTTACTCGCTGGATCAAGACTAGTGACGACAACAGGAATCTCTAGTGACAAGCGGGTACTGCGCCTTGAATCGCTCCCGGATCTCTCCACTGGCCCCCTCCCCAGTCGAACTCCCTCGCAATCGAACCGGAGCGGCAAGACCACCCTCCGGCTCCTCTGACGAAGTTATACACCACGGGCCGAACCGAAGTGTAGTTACGGCTTACCGGTCGCTTGTCTGCATGTTCAGTGGCACCAGCCCCAGATCTCGCCCAAAATTCTCATTGAGTGATTCGGGAAACAGGTTTATGATGGCGCCCGCTCCCAATCACCCAGAGATGTCACATGTTCGCCGCTGCCCGCGGTAGCTCGCTGGGAACGTTCAACATTAGCCTGGGTTACGAAGCGTCAAAGCTTGCGGGATTGAGGACATAGAGTGCCAGAATTTGGATTGTCCCGAAGTTTGTGCTGCCTGCTGGCAATTCTCGCCTGCATAGTGATGACATGCTGCGCAGGTGTGTCTTCAAATGGGCAGCAATCGAACGCCGGTGCGAATCCGGCTCCGTCCCAGCCCCTGGCTCCGGCTGGCCCTGGCCTGCTCTCGGTTGCTCCCGCCACCATGAACTTCGGGACCGTGGCGGTAGGCGGTAATGCTAATTTGATGGGTACGCTGACCGCCGGCAGTTCCGATATCAATGTCACGTCGGCAGCCTGGAGTGGGCAGGGCTACTACGTCAGCGGAATCACGTTTCCGGTCACGGTGGCGGCAGGAAAGAGCGTAACGTACACGGTTACGTTCACGCCGCAGGTCGCGGGCGACAGTCCCGGCAGCGTTTCGTTCGTCAATGACGGATCCACCTCTCCGCTGTCTCAGACTCTCGACGGTAGTGGTGGCCAGGCGGGTGCGCACACCGTCGGGCTTTCCTGGGATGCCAGCACGTCTTCAGTGATCGGGTACAACGTCTATCGTGGAACTCAATCCGGCGGCCCTTATCAGCGACTCACCTCGTCTCCGCAGCCAGGCACGAGCTATACCGACGCTACCGTCTTGAGCGGCACTACGTACTATTACGTTTCCACGGCGGTGGATTCCAACCTGACCGAAAGCGTCTACTCGAATCAGGCGCTAGCCGTAGTTCCCTAGCTGCCATTCCCCGCGGCTAGCTCGTCAACCCCGTCAAACGGCCCACGTGAAAGGTACGTTCTGAGTGACATCGCTCGCTAACAACAGTTGAGAATTCCTGGTCTGTACGCGAAAGAAGATGGTTTCTTGTGTTCGTCATTCGCCGGATGCAAGTGGCTATAATCGGCTGTTCCATTTCCCACCGCGTTGTTGTTCTCCTCGTTGCAGCTGCGAGCGCATCGGCAGTACTGTTCCTGTTGGGAAGTCTCATAGCAGCGGCACTCCCAAGACTCAGATCGACAGCGTCGTATCTAGCACTGATGTATCCTTCGTACCTTAGCTCTCCGCTCGGATATGCTTTTGCGGTCGTGCCCAACCGCTGGCTTTCTACGGGAAAAACGAGAGTGTTCGGCCCACACGGGCATCCCACGTCGCGAAAAACGCAAGACGTTGGGCACTCTCGGAACATCCCCACCCTGTCGCAAAAAGCGCGACGAGGGTGGGACACCGCGTCGATTGACGACGTTACTGCTCTACCGGGTCGCGGGATTGCAGGACGAACTCGACGTTGCGTTCGTGGTTCAAGCTCATGGTCCGAGAGAGGTCTACCTGCTCCAGCGGTAGCTTCCGTTCGCCGCTGGCGGAAATGCAGTGCATGGCTCCGCCTTCCAGCCAGTATTGACTAGCGACAATGGCAGCGCCACTTTTCAACGCGATGATAGTCATTGTCGGTTCAGTGTTCGGCTGCGTGGAGATCTGCGCGGCCGGTTGGCTGCTCTCGACGTAAGACGCGGGTTTCAGTGTGACAGGCTGAGCTCGCGACGAGAGCGAGGCTGGTCGCGCAGCGTTATAGCGCGACCCGTCGTAGGATCCGCGATAGTTGCTGGGACTGGCCCATGGCGGCGCGGGGACGATGTTCCCAGCGACAGGGAAAGGCACTTCGACATCTTCCATAAGGCGAAGCGAGAGTCGAGTTTCTCCTTTTAACGCCGGGTAGGGGCCGCGGAACGGGAGAGTAATGACCTTGATCGGCCAGAGGACCGGGATCATCCACTCGGCCACGTCGCGCTTGGCGTGTCCCTTGCCTTGAATGTCACCCTGGCGATCAGCCTTCATTTGAGGGGTCGAGATTAACTTCGCAGATAAGGGCAAGATTTCCGCTCCGGGCAAAATCAGGCGGTCGAATTCTAGCCCGAGAGACCCTTTACCCACTAGGCGGCCGGGATCTTTGTACTCCTGCAAATGTCCGCCTAGCATGGCGCCGCGCGGGAACGCGGAGTGGCCAAAGGCACCCAGAGGTCCCAGATGACAGAGGACGGGATCGCCGATCATGGCGGTTTTCGACGAGAAGTTCGGCTCATTCAGCGTGCATTGCAGAATGGTGCCTGCGGGAATGATGTCTTGGATAGCAGCGTGGGTTGCGGCCGGGACGACGAGAAGCACGAACGTTAGAGCAAGGGATTTGCGGGGCATGGCGACTCCTAATGAATTCGTGAGGAGCACACCCCATATCCAAAGACCCGTGGATGGAGGGGAAGTGTAGCACGGGAAGTGCGAAATGGAAGCAGAGAAATGAAAAAGAAAGAAGCGAAACTATTGCGAGCGGCAGGGGTTGGACGGTGTTATGGCGAGCTAGACCTTAGCGGTGTCATGACGATCAGTATCCATTGCCGAAGTTGCGCGAGAATAGGGTCAGTTCTTGTGCTGTGCGCAGTCGTTCCGCGTGCGTCGGCAACGCAACCAAACGCTGAAAGTTCAAAAGCGGATCACCGGACAGTTCGCAAATCCGAGACTGCTGCCGCCTGGCCAGTGAACTCAGATCGGGCACTGGCGATCATTGGCGCCGCACTAGAGTCTCGCCACACGGATGCCAATGCCGATTGCTCAAACCTAGTGCACGAAATCTATGTGCGGGCTGGCTTTACTTACTCCTACGCGAATTCCTCAGAGCTCTACCAAGGGATCAAAGAGTTCCGGCGGGTCACGCATCCGCAACCGGGTGATTTGGTGGTGTGGCGCGGACATGTCGGAATCGTGATCAGTCCGGTGCGGCACTCGTTTTTCAGTGCGATGCGTTCGGGGCGCGGGGTGGAATTTTATGATTCACCCTATTGGCAGGAGCGAGGACAGCCACGTTTCCTTCATTACGTGAATGCGGCTTCGCAAAATCAGTGGTCTGCTTCGACACGAAAGGAAGACTTGAAGATCATCGGCTCGAGGAACGCGGAAGCGCACGACTTGGTTGTTGACCAAGACTTCGCTGGCGGCGCCGGCGGTCGCCCCGCTGCCGATACGAGCGTGCATGGACGCAAGCAAGATGAGCGCGCGAGCAGCAGCCTTCGAGCAGAGGCGGTCGCTCCCGCGAAGAGCAGTGGAGCGAATCCGCCGGGAGCGTTACCTGCGGTTGAGGGAGCGCGAGGAGCGTCGCTTCAGAAGCCAGAGAGCCAGACGACGGCCGATCTGCAGAGCGCGATGGATCCGAATAAGCCGGCAACAACGAGGCACAAGATACAAGGTCCGGGAGATGGTGTTTGGGAAACGACGGCGACCAAGCCTTCTGCGGGGATACCCTTCGACTCCGGAGCTGCCTTCACGCCGCCCTCCGAGCTTCGACCTTCGCAGGGCCTCAAGGCGTCGAGCATGGCCGCGAAGGCTGGTCACACCGTTGCGAGACTGCCTTCTGCGGGCGGAGCGGCGCCTAAGGAGTCGAGACCTGAACCCGTTCAGTGGGCGATGAGCCGGTACGTGCCCCGGCCGCCGTGGAGTTTGCCCAGGGGAAGCAATTCAGAACCTCCAGTTCATCGTCCACCCGCAGTACGAGTTTCGCGAACTCCGGGATTCTACGTGCCGGGGCAGGTTCAGTAACGCCCCCGAATGCTCTGCACAAGGAGCGCATCTGTTCGGCGACTGTACGGTTCTCACCGTCTTTAATCCCTTAACCATAGTCTACTGGGTTGGAGTCACCTCCAACTGGGCTCCCCTTCGCCCATTCCGTGTTGGGCTATAGCGCCCCCGAATGGGGAATGCTGATGGCCGCCGCCGGCCTGACGACCTGGTTCGCCGCGCTGATTGTCGTCGTTTGCAGGGGTGATCGGCGTCGGCTACATGTTTCACCGGACGGGCCACCACAAACTGGAGCGTCTGACTCCGATCGTCAACTTCGGTATGTCGGCCTTTGCTGTAAGCTACGGCCTTGCCCACCGATAGGCGTTCACACAATCTGGTGCTGGACGCACCTGCCCACAAATACAATCAATACGAGGACGCCACCCAAGCTGCTGCCCCCATCGCGAAGTCTCCCCTGTGCGGCGGCTTGTGCGCAGGGCCCCCGGGGGCAGCAGCCTCCACGGCTGCCCTTCTGTGACTTAGTTGTCAAGGAACCGCCTAGACAATTTTCTGGGGGCGACGCCTTTGCTTACGCCACGTCACCCCGCCTTAGTTTTCAGCTCCGTGAGTGTCTCGTCCAAACAAGACTTGCCGCCCCGATGTGGCGAGAGCGTCTAACAAAACCGGCGCCTTCGACAGGCAAAGCAAGAACCGCCCCACAAAGCTTCTTACTGCAGCTTCGCGTACTCCGCCTTGGCTTCTTTCAGGATGGGGATGTCAGGGTCTGCATCTTTCCAGAGCGCGAGGAAATCTTTGTACGCGGCGAGTGCCCGGACGCGGGCAGCATCGGCATCCGCTCCCTGCGAAGCTCTCGACTCCAAGGCACTAGCGCGAGCTACTCCCAAATGAGCCAACGCTCCCGTCCAGCAGTTCCAGACGATGCCGCTGTGGTCGAGAATCTTCTGAAACTCGCCTGCGGCAGAAGTGCCCTGCCCGGCTGCCAAGTACGCCTCTCCGCGTACATAGACGTGATAAAGGCAGGACATATTATTGACGAATGCAATTTGCCCTAAATCGATGGAGGAAGCACCTTGCACGCCATTCAGGGCAGAAGCCGGGCTCTTTCTGTCTAGCGCCAATTGCACCTGAATTGCGGGCAGCCAAAGTAACTGCATCTGCGTATCCAGCGGGAAGCGTTTCGCTAAGTCTTTGGCCAAGGATTCGGCTCGCGCCGTATCGCCCGCCATGGCAAGCGCAAGCCCGGCTTCACTCTCGACACCCTGACTCGCGGGAGCAAGCTTTAAAGCCTCTGCCGCTGTCTGCCGCGCTTCTGCAGCGTTGCCGTAGGCGGCTTCCCGCTGTGCAGCATTCGCCTGCCACATAGCCCCATTTTCCATGCTGTCAGCCCGTATGGCCGAGTCCACAGCCCGCTTGGTCAGTTCCCGCGCCTTGCCAAGATGACCCCAATACGCGTCGCTGTCGGATGCGAGCGCAAGTCCAAAGTTCTCAAATGCGGGCTTACCCGCAAACCACTGTTGCTGTTCCGCCATCGCGGCGGAGTCCGCCCCGAGAAAGGCAAGAGCGTAGAGAGCATTGTGCAGTATGAAATTATCCCCTTTTCGCGCTTGCGCTTCGTGGCTGATCTGCCGGGTTTCGTCGAAACGCTGCAAGGCAAGCGTGTAGTTGGCGAGATTCTCGTAAGTAGCTCCTAGATCCGGCGCAAGGCGCAAGGCTTGCCTCGTGATCTCCGTAGCTTTTTCATACTGCCCCTGTGCGGCGTAGACTTCGCCCAAATTGTTGTACTGCCCGCTTTCCCGCGGGTAACTCTCAATCCCCTCCTGGTACGTCTGGGCCGCCTTATCCAGCTCTCCGGTTGCATCCCCATAGTAGTTGGCCGTGATCGCCAGCTTTTCTCGTTCGCTGGCATGTTCCCGCAACTGGAATGCTTTGGTGAAGTATTCGCTAGCCCGCCCTACCTCGCCGAGACTCGAGTAGTCCAAGCCCACTGCCCTGTAGCCCATAGCAAAATTCGGATCAAGCTCGATAGCGCGTTCGTGGTACGGCAGGCAAGCAGCGGGGCCTTTCTCGTTACGGGCCTTTTCGCCAAGGCTGTACGCTTTCAGAGCTTCGAGCGAAGAGGTGGTGGCCTGTTCGAGTGGTATGTCAAACTTCTGCACCGTGGCCAGCGATTCGCCCAGTTCGCCGCGCAGGTTCGACGCCGCCTCTCCCAGCGCGTCCAGCACCTTCTCCTTGGACGCCGCCGTCACCTGCTCCTGCGCCAGGGTATCTCCGCTTTGGCAATTTACCGCCTTCAACCCGAGTACATATTCGCTGCCTAGGCTGCCAATCGATCCGGCAATATAGGCTTTGCTGCCCGCCCGCTGGCAAAGCTCGCGGCCCACGTCAGGCGTGAGTTTCGTGCCGGCCGGGCGTGTCATCTGTTGCAATGTCTTCGCGACGTCGCTGTCGGATAGCACATTCAGGAAAGGCGATTGCCGCAGAGAAACATGGAGCGCTGTCTCTAGCGTGTCGTCGAACACCGCGTCGCCCGTACTGTTGGAAAAATCGGCGAGAACGAGAGTGTCTTTGTCGGTCAGGCGTCTCCTTTGCTGATGCGAGCGATAGTCCAGGCCGCCCGCTACCAGGGCCACCAAAAGGACGGGAACCGCAATCTTCCAGAGCTTTACAACCCGGGCTGCAGGAGCTTCTCCCAGCGCCGCGGTGCCTGAGCCTGCCGCGGAACTGCGTCCGCTCGTGGAGTCCCGCTTCAGCCGTTGCAAATCAGTTCGCATATCAGCTGCGTGCTGATAACGCAAGTTGCGGTCTTTTTCCAGAGCCTTGTTTATGATCCGTTCTAATTCGACTGGCAGGTCAGGATTCAAGCGCACTGCGGATGTTGGCTCTGCGTCCAAAATCGCTTTGAAGATGACCGCAGAACTCTCGCCACGGAAAGGCAATGCACCTGTTGCCATCTCGTATAGCACAGCGCCGAAGGAGAACAAATCGCTCCGCGCATCCAGTTCTTTCGCCCGCGCCTGCTCCGGCGACATATAGGCGATGGTGCCCAGCGTTGAGCCGGGGCTGGTCAGGTGCTCGTCGCTGGGTACGGTCTCTTGGGCCGTTGCTCCGACTTCTTCTCCTTTGCGAACTGGCGGGACCTTCGCCAAGCCGAAATCCAGAATCTTGGCATGGCCGCGCTTGGTGACGAAGATGTTGGCAGGCTTGATGTCCCGGTGGACGATACTCTCGGCGTGAGCTGCATCGAGTGCGTCCGCAATCTCAATGGCGAGGGAAAGTACTATGTCCGTGTCCATCGGACGCCCAGCGATCCGATGCTTCAGCGTGAGTCCATCCAGAAACTCCATGGCGATAAACGCCCGATCATCCTGCTCGCCGATGTCGTAAATGGTGCAGATGTTTGCGTGATTCAGTGCAGATGCAGCTTTTGCCTCGCGCCCGAAGCGACTCAGAGCATGGGGGTCTTTGGCTACTTCGTCAGGCAAGAATTTAAGTGCAACAAAGCGGTCTAGCCGCGTGTCCTCGGCCTTGAAGACCACGCCCATGCCGCCACCGCCAAGCTTCTCGACGATACGGTAGTGCGAGATGGTCCGACCGATCACTGGCGCGAATCTTACGTCTGTGAAACGGGGCAAGTCAATGAAAGCCGTGGAGTTGGCAGCAGCTCAAGAGGTCAGTTGTTGATAAATCTCTACTACACTCATCGACCGGGTTGCGATCAGCGCACATCGAACATTCGGTTGTTGCTCCCTTAGTTCGTGTATACGAGGCCATCTGCCCTGTAGCCTTATCCTGAAAATCTCTGCCGGGTTGGCCTTACGTGCGTATCCTGCTCGGTCGGCAGCTGTGTATCCAGGAGGACGGACTATGGCTCTGCCCGTTTCGCTCTTCTCGTCACTCCATTACCGCTAAGCCAATTCATGATCAACCATCGCTGATACTGCATAGGCTTTGAATTGCTATTTACAAATTGAGCGTGACGCATCGACACAGGCTTTTTCCCTGGCGAGCTTGAACACCGTGCCGTCGCCTTTAGCACCGCCTTCCCATGTGGTGCCGTACAGGTCGCCCGAAGCGTCCTGGATCAGACCAGCAAGGGGTCCCTCGCCGTCCGTACATTTCGACCCACCCTCGGAGCAGAAGCTGTAGAGAACCGTCTCATGACCGGTACTGTCCAGCTTGAACACCGTGCCACCGTCGGGACCATTGGTACCGCCATATTCAGTGGTGCCGTACAGGTTGCCCGCCGCGTCCTGGATCAAAGCAGCGGAGGGAACACTGCCGTCTTTGCAGGGGTTTCCCCCAGGGCAGAAGCTGTAAAGCACCGTCTCGTGACCCGTGCCGTCCAGCTTAAACACCGCGCCCAAGCCGTTAGTACCCCCAAAGTTAGTCGTACCGTACAGGTTGCCCGCAGCATCCCGGATCAGTCCACCAGAGGGTTGCGCCCCGTCCGTACATTTCGATCCACCCTCAGCGCAGAAACTGTAGAGCATCGTCTCGTGACCTGTGTTGTCCACCTTGAACAGCGTGCCGCCGTATTCACTATTGGCACCGCCTTCCCATGTAGTGCCATACAGGTTGCCCGCAGCGTCCTGGATCAGACCAGCGTAGGGGTAGTTCCCGTCCGTGCACTTCGCACCACCTTCAGAGCAGAAGCTATAGAGCACCGTCTCATGACCACTGCTGTCCAGCTTGAACACCGTGCCACCGCCGTAGCCATTGTCACCCGTCCCTGAACCCCCACCCTCAGTGGTGCCGTACAGGTTGCCCGCAGTATCCTGGACAAGACCAGCGCGAGGGATTTGACCGTCGGTGCAATGGTCAGCACCCTCGGAGCAAAAGCTGTAGAGCACGGTCTCCTCGCCCGTGGTGCCGACTTTGAAGATCGTGCCGTTGTTGTTAGCGCCGCCGAATTCTGTGGTGCTATACAGATTGCCCTCTGCATCCTGGATCAGGCCAGCAACGGGCCACACTCCGTCCGTGCAGTTCAGATCGGAACAGAAGCTGTAGAGCACCGTCTCGTGACCCGTGCCGTCTAGCTTGTACACCGTCCCGTTACCGTTTGCGCCTTCTTCCTTTGTAGTGCCGAGCAGGTTGCCCTCTGCGTCCTGGGTCAAGCCAGCAAAGGGAAACCCCCCGTCCGCGCAGTTAGTCGCGGAGCAGAAGCTGTACAGCTGGTTGAAAGTGTAGGCTTGCGCGCCCGCGTGTCCGGCAAAACCGAACAACGACAACAGCGAAACAAGTGTGACGGTAAACAGGCGGCCAATACGGATTTCCATGAGTTTCCCTATTCAAAAACGACGCAACTATATGGCTCGCACCTGCCGAGTTCAATGAACCATTGGTGCCATCCGCTAGCACTCCCGGGCTATCGCCGAGTAGTAGTAAATGCAATTTGCAGCCCTGCGCAGGGGGCGGCTAATAAGCGTTGTGCTATGCGCTGTCCTGTCGATAAAACCTATGGAGACGAGATTTCCATCCGGTTGTTTGCTGAAACAAAAGGACTTCTCGGGTTTGTTTTGAAATTTTGTCCTGAGCGTCAAGTCAACATTTTTGGCACGCCGGATTCCGACCTCAGCGCAAGAAGCATTACGAGCGCACGATACATCCGGCGCTCGATTGTTGTCTCCGCTCTCAAGAAACGATCGGAACCTTCTGCAGGAAAGACGGATGCGGTCGTACGTGTTTTTGCTTCGAACTTTTCCGCGTATTCCAAGAGTTTTTTTCTAACTTTTAGCTGGCGGGTAGCCTCTCTGATCGCTACCGATAGGACCTGTTTGTACATGCCTTTATCGAACTCAGGCCTTTCCTTGCCAGCCTCCTTTTGCCCAGTTTTCTTTTCCTTCGCGCGCTTTTGTTTTCCATGCTTTTTCGCGGGTGGTCCGGGGGCCTTTTTGAATTCGAGGAAATTTACGAGATCCAACTGGAGACAGATCTGTCCCTCTTCATTCCCAAATCCGCAGCACGCTAACATCTCGAACAGACTGTCGCCTGAAAGTTGTCCTTCCGCCTGCACCTCGGAGTCCAAACCTTCCAACCGCTTGATCAAAAACTCGACGCCGAGAGATGTTCCAGCCAACTTCTGTCGAACTTCTTCCAGTTTTACCGTGAGCGAGGTGTCCTCAGTCGGTTGAGACAATACGGCTATTACATACTTGCCTAGGAGATCGAAAAATAAGACTTTTTGCGATGCGACTTCATCGGAGCGTCGAAGCTCATCTCGTATCCATAACGTGTCGAGACGATTCTTCATGTCCGCAGATTCAGCGCGACGGACTCTTTGCCGGCGCCACCGGTTCTCGACAATATCGGCCACGAGCATTTCGCCGAAAGCGCTCGCTGGTTGAAAAAAATCCCACGTTTCCTTTTTGAGTCGCTCGAAGTCCTCTTTCCGCTCGCCCAAACTTTTGATGACGATGTTTTTCGAAAATAATCCATCCTTCAGCGCATTGAGACGAACTCGATCCTTGCCCATGGACGACTTGGGACCTTTACCCTTAGCGCCGTTTATGCGACTGGCTTCGGTTTGTTTTTGTGAGTTCTTACGCATGTCCGATCCTCCCTACCGTGATTGCCGGCAGCGGTCGCCACGTTCGTACGTACTGCACGGTCTACGCCTGCGTCCTGGAAACGCCCAAAGCCACTGGAATCGTTTTGCAGGTTTCTTACTAAAATGTGAAGGCCCGACCGGTTAGGTCGGGCCTAAAGACACAAATACGGCTCTAATTTTACACCAAAAAACGTTCAAAAAAACGCACTTCTCTTTTCGGTAAATTCGGGCACGTTCGGCAAGTTGTTCAGCCAACCCGTGGACGGTCAGATCTATGCACAACCCGTGGAACTCCAGAACGTGCTAGTCCCCGGTAAAGGCCAACACAATGTCGTCTATGTGGCCACGGAGAACGACAGCGTGTACGCCTTCGATGCGGACGGCAAAACTGGGAACAATGCAAATCCGCTCTGGCACGACGTCTTCATCAATCCTGCGAAGGGAATTACTCCCATTCCGAGCTCGGATGTAGGCACGATGATGATTTATCCGCAAATCGGCATTACCTCGACGCCGGTCATCGATATGAGTTCCGGCACTTTGTACGTAGTCGCCGCCACCAAAGAAAATGGCGCGTACCTCCAGCGCCTGCATGCGCTCGATGTGACCTCAGGAGCGGAGAAGTTTGGCGGCCCAGTCGTCATCCAGGCCAGCGTAGCCGGTGATGGCTGGGGAGCGATCAATGGCAAGGTTTACTTCGATCCACTCCGCAATAATCAGCGGGCTGCTTTACTCCTCGCCAACGAGACTGTGTATATCGCGTGGGCATCTTACGGCTTGGAAGATGTACATCAGTATCATGGCTGGGCTATGGGGTACGATGCGCGTACGTTGCAGCAGTTGGGAGCGTTTTGCACAACTCCGAATGGCAAACAAGGCGGGATTTGGCAAGGCGGGGGTGGCATCGCCGCGGACGCAGACGGCAATCTTTTCTTCCTCACCGGCAATGGAACGTTCGACGCCAATCGCGGCGGGCTCGACTATGGCATGACTTATGTCAAGATCTCGCCCAGCATCGGGGTCGTCGATTACTTCACCCCATACAACGAGGCCTCGCTCAGTGGGATGGACATGGATTTCGGTTCTGGCGGCCCGCTCCTGTTGCCCGATCAGAGCGGAGCGGCCCATCCCTTCCTCGCCGTAGGAGCCGGGAAAAGTGGCGTCATTTACCTAGTCGACCGAACCAAAATGGGTGGTTTCAACCGATCCCAAAACCAAAATCTGGAAACCATTCCCAACGCACTCGCAGGGCACGCACTAGTCGCTACACCTGCATACTTCGCGGAAAAGCTTTATTTTGGCGCGGCAAATGATGTCTTGAGAATACTTCAGATAACCAACGGACTGATTGTCTCTACGCCCATCGCGACCTCGAACGTGGATTTCCCGTTTCCGGGAGCCACGCCGGTGATTTCTGCGAACGGCTCAGCTGACGGGATTGTGTGGATGCTGCAATTCAACTCCAACGGTGGTTCACAGGGTTACGGAGGGCCGGGTACGCTGTTCGCGTTCAACCCGGTCACCGCGGCTCTGCTGTATAGCAGCGACCAGGCCGGAAGACGCGATATGCCTCCGAGTTCCATCAAGTTCGCTACCCCTACAGTAGCTAACGGCAAGGTTTACTTTGGCACAGCCAGCGAACTGGATGTGTTTGGTTTGCTTTCGCAGAGAGCGTCGACCTCAGAAGCGCACCTTGGCGCGAACTGAAGGATCAGCGTCTGACGCGAGAGCCTCATTCGTTCGTTGTGAACCTCCCCCGCAGCACAGGAGATACATTCGTCCCCAACGCCTGGGCACGAATCAGTCAACGATCGTGCGTTTTTCTCAAGACTGATTCTCGGAACGATGCGGTTCGAACGCACACAGTCACGAGGTACCGCAGAGGCAGTGTAGCGAACAGTCGAGTCTTTGCATTTGTGCTATCCCTAAGCAAGAACTGCCGGGATGGCCTGGCGAGGGTGCTCAGCTCCGCGGAACTTAGTCGCTCACGTAGGGATTGACTGATATGCCCCAGTGCTTCAATAGCGATTCTGGGATATAGACACGATTCTTATTCTCCTCGCACCAGAGCCGCAGCTGGTCCGACGCGGCGCAGTCGCGTTCAGTCAATTTCAATTGTCGGACTTGCTTTTCGAATTCGCTCTCTGATGATGAGGAAGAAGAATGCAGGAGGGGCTTTCCCCAGTTCGGATTGCCTCGCCTGTTGGCCATGATGAGAATCTCGCGCCGTTCAAGTCGCTAAGACGAACAGTTGCGATGATAGTCGTAGCGAGCACATCTTCAGCAGATTACGTGGGTAACATTTACCAAGCACGAACCATCAAATCCTCGCTCGTAAGAGACGGCCTGAGGGGAAGCGTTAACGGCGTCGACGACCACAACGATTTTCAACTGGCTGATTGGCGAGTCCCAAGGTCGTAGCTTGAGTTGCGGACGGCACTGGCAATGTTCATACTCTCATCATGACACTCAAAAATGCGGCGTTGCTGGCACTGCTCGGCACGATTCTGATCACGGCCCTCATGGTGTGGAGGTTCGTCGCCACCTTCCTCAATGTCCTGCGGGGCTTGGTTCCTGCGGTAACGCTGTTCTCCTCGTTGATTTATGCTTTTGCTTGCTTCAGCGTCGCTGTGTTCTTTTACGTGTTCCATAGAGCGCAGTCGTAATTTGAGCGAGGATGCTCTGCTCAAAAGTGCCTTGGTCTCCGACCGTCCGTTTCGTGTTTCAAGACACGGTCTGTGACTTCGGCGCCCGCCACGACCAGCCCACTGTCTTCTAGCGCGAAATCAAAGCTTAGTACCGGACTTCGAAACTCATCGAAGACCCCGCACAGGATGGTTATGGCCTCGGTATCGTCCATGTCTAGAGGAGCGGGAACCCGCTTCGTCCGGCTGGGGCGTTGGTGGTCGAGGTGCTGAAAGCGAGCTGCCGTCAATAACGGAGTCGACTCCCAATGACAATCTGATTCAACGGCGACGATGTGCTCCCGCCGAAGCTGGAATCCCCATTGTAGGTTGCCGTAATGGAGTCAGAACCCACAGGTAGTGAAGATGTGCCGTAGACGGAACGATTTGGGGCAGATAGACAAGTGAGCAGTAGTGCACAGACTCGGCCAGCGCCTCCGTGGAACCCTTGCACCGACACGACGCCGCCCAAATCCGTGCCCGTGAGCCTCTCGCCGTACCGGGCAATAAGTTTAAGGATGAGCAGGCAGGAGGAAGCACAATGCGTACCACGGTTGCTATTCGATGGTTGCTGTTTTCGTTTGTCTTGCTGATTTTCTCCCACGGTGCATTCGCTCAAATCGGTATCGGCATTTCCGTGAACTTCGGTCCGCCGGCGCTTCCCGTCTACGAGCAGCCAATCTGTCCCGCTGACGGCTACCTATGGACGCCCGGTTACTGGGCCTATGACAACGACAATGGCTACTACTGGGTGCCCGGTACGTGGGTGGAAGCACCCCAGATCGGCTTTCTCTGGACCCCCGGTTATTGGGGCTGGGGCGAGAGCGCGTTCTTTTTCCACGAAGGATATTGGGGTCCACAAGTGGGCTTCTACGGCGGCATTAATTATGGCTTCGGCTACGGCGGTTTTGGTTATGAGGGCGGTCGTTGGGAAAGTGGTCACTTCTCCTACAACACTTACGTGAATCACGTAAACACTACCATCATTCACAACACCTACAACACTACGGTGACCAACGTGTCCGTAACTCATGTCAGCTACAACGGTGGTACCGGTGGGGTTGAAGCGCGTCCCACCCCGCAGGAAGAGTCTTACGCTAACGAGCACCACGTCGGTCCAGTAGCCGCGCAAACACAGCACGTTCAGGAAGCCCGCAATAATCCCGAACTGCGCGCTTCTGCCAACCAGGGCAAGCCGCCCATCGCGGCTACTGCTAAACCCGGTGATTTCAAAACTGGCGTTGTAGCCTCCAGACAAGCAGGAGGCGAATACAAGGCTCCTCCAGCCAATGCTGCACGCGGCAATGAAGCGCGTCCAGGAAATGAAGCTCGCCCCAGCACGGAAACTCGTCCCGAAAACACTACCGAAGCGCGTCCCACTACCAACAATCACGCCAGCGAATTACAGCCGCACAAGTTCGCGCCTCCAAACACCGGCAGCGCTGCAACGGACAAGAAATATCAACAGCAACAGGACCAGCTAGCTGCCAAGCAAGCCCAGGATCACCAGAAGCTCCAGCAGCAGCAGGAAAAAGAACATCAGCAAGCCACGACGAAAAACTACAACGACGCGCAAAAACAGCAGATGGAACAGCGCCACGCTCAGCAAACACAACAGGTCGAGCAAAAGCATGCCACTCAGCAAAAACAGATGGAGCAGCGCCAAGCGCCGCGCCAAACTGCACCAAAGCCGGAGAGCCATTCTCCCGCGGAAAAGCCGAATTGATTGCGCGCTTAGCCGCCGCAGGCAGGGGAGGATAGCCGCAGTCTTCGCAGAATCAAGGAACCAATCGGGCTGGTGACGACTGAGTCGCATCGCTGCCAGCCAGTTTTTTAAGTTTCCCCGCGCGGTACAGCCCACAGCATACCGTCCCGAAACATGTAAGAGACTTGGACGAAGGGACCATGACATGCGAGGAGCAAAGACGGGTGCACGAGTTGTGTATGCTGATCGCTGTTGAGCAAAACCATGCCAGATGATCCGGCTTGTCCGCGAATTGAACGCCTTGTTTGAGGCCAAGGAAAAACGGCTAGGAGGCAAGTCGCCTGCCAAACCACAATCCTCATAGATTTCAAACTACGCCCCTACTAGCGGCTAGAACAGTCGAACAATCGAATGATCCAAACGGGGCGGGACTCTAATAACGAAGAGTGCAGCGGAAGAGAAAACTATAGAGCCTTTCAAGGCCTGGGCGGTTTCGTAACCGCCGCGTCCATGGATTACCGTCTACGACTGGTATTGGCCTTCGGCTGAAAAGCATTTTGAGCGAGCAATCGCGCTTACCCCAAGCTACGTGCTCGCCCATAACTGGTATTCGCTCTAGATTGGGATGATGCGAGTCTTGCCATGAAGTATCGTTTGGAGTCGTTCATGCCGGATCTCAGACGAGAATGCACTACAGGAAGGAGGTGGAAGATACAGCGCCAACCGATGCTCTGGTTCTATTCGCTAGGCCGGGCAGCTGCCCGCTGAACAAATCCCTACAGATGTGCTCCAATTATTCATAGACACGGACTTCGACCTTGCCGGGCATCGCCAGTTTTTGACGACTTCCCCAAGCCGAGGGTTTTCACTTTAGTATCGTCGAATTTGAAATGTTGAACCAGGAAGTCGCGGACTACCTTGGCGCGGGCCTGGGTCAACACGCGATCCTTGTCCGTATCGCCGACTTCGGCGGATGCCGCCACGACGACCAGCCGGAACTTGGTCTGCTCCAGGAATTTGCCTGCTTCGTCGAGCGCCTTCTCATTCTTCAGCTTCGCGTTATCAGACTTATCGAACATATCCTTGGCGTTGTACGTAAATTCCTTGTTGCTGGGTTGCGAAGGTAATTGAGAGATATTGTCCTTCTTGAGGTCCTTCGGATCCTCGTATCCGCGCTTGTTGAAGAAGCCGCGTAACAGAAAGTTCTGCTTCAGGGCATCCGCATCTTCCGTGAACGCCGTTGCCGCGGCCTTGGCCTGGTTCATGACTCCAAGGGCGGCATCGGAAAAGTCCACGGGAGTTTCGTCCTTGATGGTATCACCATTCTCGATTTCAGGCGACTTCTCCGCTCCAAAAGACACTTCGACGTATTTGTTGCCCAGCAGTCCTTCGGTCTTGATGGTTGCGACGGAGTCCTTACGAATAATGTCTTTCGTCGAGCTGGACATGTCCATCACGACGGTCAGGTTTGCTTCCAGTCGGTCATGGACTTCAGTTCGGCAATGATTTCCCTCAATCTTTGTTCGCGTCGCTCGTGATCGCCCGCGACCGTACCCTGGGGTCTTGGCAGTTGCAGGTACGCTAGGTTTAGCTTCTGGATTTCGGCGATCTCCCGCCTTAGTGCCTCGACTCGCTCTCGGATGCCCCAGTCCATGGGGCGAGATTATACCCTCGCGTATTCCGAGGTTGGCAGGCGAAATTCCACAGTCCATTTCTCAGTTCCCTGTCGACAGGCCTGAGGTGCCGTCCAGGCTAGAGTCGCAACCCCGCACGCCCAACGGGTGCTCGACTCCATCGCCCGTGACAACCCCAACCTGACGCGGCAGACGTTGTTTCGCTACAAAAGCCTCTTGTCCGCAGTGTTCCGTCACGCGGTGAACCAAGGGCATCACTTCGGGCCGAACCCGGTTTCGTCGGCCGAGATCCCCGCTGGCCAACAATCGAAAATCATGCCGCACTACCTCCTCGACGAAGTGCGGCAGTTGCTCACGCTGCTGCCCGAACCTGCTAGGACCGCAACGGCCATCGCTGCCCTCAGTGGAATTCGCCGCGGTGAAATTGAAGGATTGATGTGGGAGCACATCACCGCAGACGCGATTCGCGTCGAACGGTCGATGTGGGCCGGCAAAGCGTACGAAACAAAAACGGTAAATTACGCCCGCGGTCAAGCCGCAATCGGCCTGTTGAGGCGGGAAACGAGGTCTTCTACCCGCCCGTGCTGTAGGCCTGAGCCGGCTAAAATCCTCTGGGCATTGGAACATTGGCAACGACAAGATCCTCGCCCTGGAGCCGTAAGATTGCGAGATAGGGAAATTTCTACCTCGAGTCCACCACGTTATTCCCCTAGGCGCGCCGGTTCCGCCGGCGGACATTTAGCTCTAGCAACCCGCACAGCGCCCGAGTACAATCAGGCATCCCCCTCTGCCAGCCTGCGGGTATATACTTTGAGCTTTAGAAGCATGACTTTAGGCTGGGTGAAGTAGCTTGATTTTCGCAGTCTGCACACCGGATGGGGCCACGAAATGGAAGGACCGAAAAGCCCGCGCGACGACGCTTCTGACCCAAATTCGCGAGGCTTGCGCGCGCCCGTCAAGGGTGAGAGTTCTTCTTCCAGTGACGTCCCCGTAAAACCCGATCCGAATAGCCCCGCACCGTACGATCCTCACGCCACCCTGGTCGATCTTGATGCCACGCTCATCGACGTGGTTCGCACACCAGCCCCGGCTACCCATAGCCCGTCCGGTCTTTTCGTCAGCGCCGCCGTGCTCCAGCCCGGCGACGTGCTCGGGGGACGCTACGAGACTTTGCAGCTTCTGGGGGAAGGCGGCATGGGCGCGGTGTACAAGGCCAAGGATCGTGAATTGGACCGCTTCGTGGCGCTGAAAGTGATTCGCCGCGACCTGGCGTCAAACGCCGCAATTGTCGCGCGCTTCAAACAAGAACTTCGGCTGGCCCATCAGGTGACCCACAGAAACGTAATTCGCATCTACGACCTGGCCGAAGCCGACGGGGTCAAGTTCATCACCATGGAATTCATTGAGGGGGCGGACCTGCGGCATCTGCTCATGGAGCGCGGCAAGTTCACTTCCGAAGAAGCGGTGGAAACCATTCGCCAAACCTGCCTGGCGCTGGATGCGGCGCACAGCGTGGGTGTGATCCATCGCGACCTGAAGCCGCAGAACATCATGCGCGATATGCAAGGGCGCACGCTGGTGATGGACTTCGGTCTGGCGCGTTCGGTGGAGTCGGACGGCATGACTAATACCGGCGCCCTGGTCGGAACCATGGAGTACATGTCGCCGGAGCAGGCGATCGGAAAAGAACTGGATCAGCGTTCCGATATTTTCGCGCTGGGACTGGTGTTCTTCGAGCTGCTCACCGGCAATACTCCATACAAAGCGGACACGGCGATCGCCAGCCTGCTGAAGCGCAACCAGGAACGGGCGATTCCCGCGGTGGACCTGAACCCCTCGATTCCCAAGGGGTTGAGCGACATCGTCGCCAAGTGCTTGGAGCGCGACTTAAGTCAGCGCTACCAGAGTGTGCAGGAGATTCTCAACGATCTCGATGCTTGGCAGGGGAAACGTCCGATTTCAGCATCTTTGATTTCTGTACGGTTCCCTGCTGCCAAGAAAAGTCTGCAAGTCTGGAAGTGGGCGGCAGTCGCGCTGGCCATCGTTATCGCGGTTGCGGGATGGATGCTGCGGGGTAAGCTTCTGCCCAACTCCGGCAAGAAGGCGCACGGGCCGGTGGCCTCGCTGGCCATCCTGCCGTTCCGCAATGCCTCGGGAGATGCCAGCCTCGAC